>ENA-OPSO01000551-OPSO01000551.1-human-gut-metagenome-genome-assembly--contig:-NODE-551-length-16603-cov-10.089558_pt1 | contig 16603 bp, 14 predicted proteins | sample MGYA00241455_ERZ501902 | MGnify/ENA primary metagenome ERZ501902 (study PRJEB25962, sample SAMEA2042405) | human gut metagenome | biome: human gut; feature: human-associated habitat; material: faeces...
CCGAAGAAGTGAAGATTTCTGCTGCGGAGAAAATTGATGCCGAGTATCTGGCGCAGGCTTTGTTTACGGACGAAGAGGAAACGGATATTTCCTACCGCATTGCCGGGATGGTGGAAAACGGCGTTTCAACCGGCGTCAGCACGGCTGACGGCATTTGGGACGTTTTGTGCCATGTTGAAAAAAATGACTTGGCCGATCGCAAGTCTTATGAGCTTTATGAGGAGGAACTGCCCGAAAACGAAGTTCGAGACGAATTTTCCGATTCTCGCGACGGCTATTTTGTATATAACCGCCACAAGAACATTAAAAACGTTCATGTTGCCCTGAGCCGCAAACCGTATTATTTCGGTCCGGAACCGGTAATTGCCGTTGTTATTGACGACATGGGCATCAATCAGCGCCGCACGGCGGATATCAGCCGTTTGAACGCGCCGTTGACTTCCTCTTTTCTTACTTACGGAACCGGATTGAACCGGCAGGTAAAGAAAGCGGTTCAGGCCGGTCACGAAATCATGATACATGTGCCCATGGAACCTAAAACCAAGGCTAATCTGGCGCCTGATACCCTGACAACGGAAATGGACGAGGCCGAAATAAAAAACGGACTGCGAACCATGTTGCAAAAATTTAAAAATGTCCGCGGCATCAATAATCATATGGGCTCGCAGTTTACGGAAGACAAACGGCGGATGAACTATGTGATGGACGTTTTGCGTGATAACAATCTGTTTTTTCTGGATTCCAAGACGTCGGCTCAATCGGTCGGCCGCAGCGTTGCCCGTGAAAAACGGGTGGCTTATGCGCACCGTCACGTTTTTTTGGATAACGAAAACCGGATTGACTATGTGAACAAACAACTGCGCCTGGCGGAAAATATTGCCCGCCGCAACGGTTATGCGGTTGCCATCGGCCATCCGAAGAGCGCAACGTATCAGGCGCTGAAAGAATGGCTGCCCCGCCTGCCGGAAAGAAAAATAAAACTGGTGCATATGAGCGAAATCGTAAAGGTTTTAAACCCGCAGCTGAAGGCTTCTTTTGAGGAAAGCCAGGGCGAATAAAAATTTTTTTTGCAAATTTTTAAAAATATGTCTTGACCTGAACGATATTTGCATATATACATTCGTTAGTTTTTGGCAGATTGCTGCTGAAAAGTCCTAACGGTCCCATCGTCTAATGGTTAGGACACCACCCTTTCACGGTGGCGATACGAGTTCGAATCTCGTTGGGATCACCAATGCAAGCGGCAGGTATAAAAACTGCCGTTTTTCTTTTATAAATCAAGCACTTAGCCGAGTTCGAATGTTGTAAATTTGAAAATGTCATTTTGGGAGAATTTTCCGAACTCGTTTGACGATAATCCTTTATTTTTCAATGGTTTGTCTGAGTTAGAATCTCGTTAGGTCTCGGGATTGTCATTTATCCAAAGTCGGATTTGAAACTTGTTTAGAATAAAAGTTTTTGACGTTGACGACAGTTTGTTTTGCGTAAAGAACTATCTTGGAAACCTTTATCAAGCCAGAGGCTTCCCGGCTGCGGCATATCCCAGTATCCATATCCGAGCTAGCAGTTGCCGTTTCCCGTCTTGCGGCTCCCGTATATATGCGGCCAGCCTAACGGCTAGGCGGACCGGGGAAAATTTTAATGAGCCGTTTTAAAAAGGGCTTTACGCACGGGATAAAAAATATTTTTTTTTAGGCTCCACTACATTTAAACTTAGCGTCATTGTCGTACATACGTTAAAATTATAGGGATACAAAAAAAGGCCTGCATTTTGACATTGCAGACCTCTTAAATCATATTATCAATAAAATACTGGACGATGTCATCCAGAAAATACCTATATTTTCCCATAATTTGATAACAAGGGATACCGACATTTTTATTTCCGTTCTTTCTCATCTGTCTCCAGCGGGATAAAGTTTTTTCCGTGCAGTTTAATATATAAGTTAATTCTTTGGAACAAACATAACCGGCTTCTATTTGTGAAGAAGTTAATTTTATAGATAATATTTTTTTTATCTTATCATTAAGAGAAACTTGGTTAATCGATATAGTGTTTTGTATATTCATGGGTGTTTTCCTTTTTTTAAAACAAAAAAGGCCGCAAAAAAATGCGGCCTTCTCGGGGTTGAAACGTTTGGTTTTATTAGTTTTCAGATACAAAAAAAAGAGGCCGCAGATGAATGCGACCTCTTTAATTTTAAGAAAACTATATGTATTAAAATAATATTTTGTCTTTTCCGTCCAGTGATTAAGCAAGGAAAAAGGCACAGATATCCGTTTTTTGTGCAATTTATTAAATATTTTAGGGAAAATCAAAAAGATAGAGGAAATTTGTATCTGGATGTATAGATACACTAATCCCCTTAAAAGGTAGGAGATTAAAAAAATAACTCCTCAATTAATTAACTGGCGCTATTAATTCGCCTACTATATAATTGGAAATTTACAGAAAGCTAATATCCTATTAATCCCAAATATAAGGTTCGAAAAATTACCTATTAAAAAAATTTAATGCTAGTATTTCCAAACAATTAATTGATAGCATATTTATTTTGCGAATGTCAATTACAAAATCATTTTCTTTTCGCTTGAAGTAGTTTTGTCATTTTTATGTCCTTAAATGTCCTATAATGTCTGATTGTGTCTTCTGCTCATTTTCTTTCAGTTTTTCTATAACAGAAATGTACCGTGCGAATGTCTCGCCGGAATTGAAATTTTGAAAGGAAATATAAAATGAACAATGCAATTTTAGTACAAGAAACAGCTGATGACGGAAATATTGTCAAGACCTATGGCGCGCCGGAAGAATTTAATTTACCGAAACCTTCCGATAATATTATTGATGTTGAATACACCATTGAAAGCACAGGAAAAGAACTTGTAGCCGCCAATGACAATATGTTCCCGACGTTTCCGAGTGATCCGAACGCTCTGCCGGCTTTTATTACCGTGGCGACCAAAGCTGTTGAGGCTGAAACGAAACTGTTAAATGGTTTGTTAATGACCCCAGGCAAATATCAACTTGCTTTGGCTCAGACACAGGAACATGCCGCTTTATTATTAAGAGCACAGCTTTGTTTAGCCGATTTGCTGAAAGGAATAAAAACACAACAGGGAATCCTCACGGAATTTGCCTTCATAACCAAGAGACAACTCAACCTGAGAGTTAAGCTCAGCAGTTACACCGGCGCCAAATTCCATTCCAAAACGGTCAAGAGCCTCGCCTTCAACCGCATAAGCCGAACCGTTAGCCAAGGTTACGACTGAATTAACATCATCGTTAAACAGGTCATAAGTTGCGGCAATACGGGCTTCTGGCTTAATATTCATACCGTTAGACAATTCAAAGTTTTTGCTGACTTTCGCACCGATAACACCGGTCAAGATGTCGCTGTCGTTGGCAGAAACACGCTGGTCAGCAGAATCTTTATAAGCATCCTGTTTAATATGAACATAACGCAATCCTGCTTCCGGTGTAAATCCAAAGCCTTTAACTTGCATATCGTAACCGGTCATGGCCTGCAAACCGAATGTTTCAACATCGTAGTCGGCTTTTACACCAACACCTGCAACATTTTTATCTTCGGAATAATCAGACCAACCGTATGTCGCAATACCGTTAACGTACCAGTTAGACGGTTTATATTCGCCATACAAAATAGCGGTGTGGGTATCAACATCCGTGCTTCTCATAAAACCGTCAATGTCAGTATTGGTATAAGCATAACCGGCACCGACTTTAACGTCTTTATTTATGAATTTTTCAATACCGAGAGCAACACCGTTAGAATCTGCGTCAAAACCCTTGGCTTTGGATGTGTCGTCCAGCTTGGATTTGTTGAACATACCCTGAACCCAGACAGCAGCGTCAGGATTAGAATCACCTGATGACATACCCTCAGAACCGGTCGAGATTGAACCGCCGGTTAAACGAGTTGATACAGCACCAAAGACCTGATTGGCTGTTTCAGTCTGTGTCTTCTGAACCATAGGCGCGACTTCCGGAGCTACAGCTGTCAAAGCATCGACATAAGCTTTTTGTCCTGCGGCTGTTGTGGCATTCTGAGACAAATCACCCAAAACAGAAGCGACTGCTTTGGCTCCGGCACTTGCTGTTGTTGAAGAGGTGACACTGTCCCAAGCTTCGGCCGTTTTAGCATTGTTTGCTGAACCTCCGGCATCCACAACGACATCAGAAGCCGTCGCAGTTCCGGTAATATTTAAGGAACCGTCTTCATTCCATTTGATGTCATACCGGCTGTTCTCGGCAATTTTATTCGTGAAACTTCCGGTTACTTTACCGTTCAAAAACTTCAAATCCGTATTTTCGCCATTGCCGACCACGCCATTATCAAGCGTTACCTTCATTGTGGTATCTTTACCGATTGTGATGTTATCCGCATTGATTTTGCCGTAATTGTCAGTAGCCGCCACGCGCAAAGCCAGGTTGGAATTATCTTTGAAGTCAACATTCGTGGCATTAACCGTATTTGTGCCAATATCCAAACCGCCGGCGACATTCAAATTACCAATTTTACCGGTCTGCTTGTCATAAGTCAAAGTGCCCTTGTTGACATTCAGAGAAGCCAAATCGCCGATTGTGCCAGAGACGAGTTTGCTTAAAGAATGGTCGGCTTCAAAAGTCAGGTTAGAGCCGGAAACATTACCGTCAACCAAAGCGCTTGAAGACTTAACATTTAAGTTACCATTGCCGGAAACGTCAGAAACAAGTGTACCCGAGAGATTAATTGTTCCTGCGTCTGTGAGTTTAATTACTGCAACTTCACCAGCCATTGCATCATCTCCCTCTTCAGGAGAAAGACCTGAGGGGATTAATGTAGCTGCTGTCTGCAATGTTGCACCTTCGGCAATATCAACAGTACCACCGCTAATGCTAACATCTCCGCCTTCAATATAGTTTTCGGAACCGTTAACGATGAGATTTCCGCCGGTCATCTCAAATTTACCGCCTCTGTATTCCCACGACTCTTCTTCACTCGCGTGGTTAGTTCCTATACTCGGTCCGTCTCCCCCGCCGTTCATTATAATAGTTCCGCCACTCAGTTTAAAGCTTTTGTTCCAATCATCGTTTTTTAAACTGGCTCCGTCATTTAAAATGACCGTACCACCGGTAACCTCAACTCCATCTGCATAGACGTGCGTATCCGTTGCAACTAATTTCCCGTCAGAAACAATAAAATTTTCGCTAGTCTCTATCGCTTGTTCTTCGCCTGTAATTTCTGTATCGGTATTTATTTCCATAGCATAAGCATTAGTCGCTGTAAAAGCTGCCACTAAAGCCGTTGTAAATAAAAGTTTTTTCTTCATAAGTTTCAATTCCTTATCTTTAATTGCAATTAAAGTTTGTAATCTAGCCAAGCTAGACCGTTTCACTATACACAAACCAACGATTGTGGCCGGCTGCCTAAAAGACAGATGTATCGCGGAGTAAAAGAAAACAAGCTATTATTTTTCCTTGATTTTTTCACAAAAAGAAAAAGTGCGAAACTTGCAAAAAGCGGTTGATTTTATCGTTCTAATAAAATGACCGGTATTTTTAAGAAATTTTAAGGAGAAAACAATGGCTGTAATCGGTTATATTCGGGTAAGTTCGGCTAAGCAAACCCTTGAACACCAACACTTTGAGATTGAACAGTTTGCTAAAAAGCATGACTTAAATATTGATAACTGGGTTGAAGAAAAAATATCTTCAAGAAAAGCACTGAAAAACCGAAAACTTGGTGAATTATTAGAAAATTTGCAGGAAAATGACATCCTTATTTCTTGTGAAATATCCCGTCTCGGACGTTCGTTGCTTGAAGTCATGCGGATTTTAGAGACTTGTTTAAGTAAAAATTGTCAGGTCTGGACTTTGAAAGAAAATTACCGATTAGGCAATGATATACAAAGTAAAGTCTTGGCTTTCGCTTTTGGCTTGGCTGCGGAAATAGAGAGAAATCTTATATCCCAACGCACAAAATCATCTCTTGCTAATCTTAAAGCCTCAGGCAAAAAGCTCGGTCGTCCATTCTCCGCAGAATCAAAAAAGCTTAAACTCTCAAAAAATGCTAAAAAAGTGCGGAATTTACTCGCCAAAGGCATCTCTAAATCCCAGATTGCAAAAATCTTAGGTGTCCAAAGAAGCACATTGAGACGGTTTATTGCAAGAATGTTGTAACGTAATGACATTAAAGACCATACGTTAACATATAAAATTTTAAATTTATAAAAAAAGAAGTTTGGCTTTACATCATTTTGGGATAACGACATAAAATTAAATATGTTAAATGAATTTGAAAGGCTCAAAAGTGAGCTATCAGTTCTCTATCCCGGCGTTACGGATATTGAGCTAACGGAAATGACGGATAATCTGATTAAATTTTTTACGGTTGGTATCAAAAATATTTATAAAACAAAAAACATAATGACATCCGTGTCAATAAGTTCTGAAATTTCCGAAGATAAGAGCTTAATGAATTGAAAAATCAGTAAAATATTAGCAAAAAGTCGTCAAAAACTGAAAATAACTGCGTACATTCCCAAATAACCGCGGCATAATGTTATTATGTAAAAACAAAGGAGTGATAAAAATGAATATGCTTGTAAAATATGTCGTGACAGACCCTTGCTATATCTTAAATAATGATACTTGGGACGAATGTTGCAAATTTTTAGATGACAGTCCGAAAGCATTTAATGACGCAGTTTCTAAAGCTTTGACTGATTTAACCAGCTTTCCTGCTGTTGCTTGTGATACCGGTTTTGGCGATTGGAGTAATAAAATCTACGGAAGTTATATTATCCATAAAGAATTTTGCGCTGATTCCGGCATGGTTTGCGTTTGTCGGTTAACAGCTGAAATTGAAAAGCATTTTGAAGAAGAATACTCAGATATTTATTCGCACTGTGCAGCAGTTTTTGAAGGCTCTGACGATATTAACGTTGATTTTGACATATCGGATTCTTCTTGGACGATTGTAAAAATCCATGACAACAAAACCGGAAACTTTATCGAAACTATGAGTTCAGACGATTTTTATGCAGAAAATGACGGTTTTGATGATGAAGAAGAGGATTATTAAAAATGGCTAAGAAATACAGATATGGACCGGTAGCACCCTGTACACAAGCCGTAATATTCGCACGAGTATCTACCAAAGAACAGGAACCCGGTGCTTCCTTAAAAGCTCAAAAAGAAGCTATGGAAGATTATTGCAATAAAAAGGGACTTCCTATTGTTAAGAAATACAAGGCTATTGAAAGCTCTACCAATGGCAAACGGGTACAATTTAACGAAATGTTGGATTTTGTCAGAAAACAGAAACAAAAAACTGCGATTGTCGTGCATTGTATTGACCGTTTCCAAAGACGATTTAATGAATGTGTCGAAGTCGAATCGCTGTTGTTAGATGATAAAACTGACTTGCATTTTTGCAAAGAAGGCTTGATTCTTACTAAAAATAGCCCGTCTTCTGATATTATGCGTTGGGACATGGGTATTTTATCCGGCAAAATGTATGTGGCAAATCTGCGCGATAATGTTAACAGAGGTATGAATTACAACTGGTCGATTGGTAAATATCAGACTAAAGCTCCGGTTGGATATTTAAATGTCAATAAAGACATTGTTGTTGAGCCGGACCGCGCGCCATTTGTTAAAAAGATGTTTGAGATGTATGCAACAGGGTTACATTCTATCAAAAGCCTGCATAATTTTGCCAAAGAAATGAATTTATGCTCCTCTCACTCTAAAACAAATAAACCGCTTGGACGTGAAACAATTTATGCCATGCTGAAAAATCCGTTTTATTATGGTGAAATGGTAATTCGTGGTGAAAAAATGCCGCATGCTTACGAACCTCTTATTGCAAAATCATTATATGATAAAGTTCAGGAATTGCTTTCCGGTGGTAAAATACATACAAGAACGCAAGAATATGCTGGAATTCCGTTTGTATTTCGTGGGTTGGTAAAATGCGCGGAGTGTGGTTGTACAATCAGTTCTGAAACACATAAAAAGAAAAGCGGCAGAAGTTATACATATTTACGTTGTGGACATACTAAAGGTGCTTGCAATCAAGAATTAGTCAGCGAAAACCTTTTATTGCAACAGTTAGATGATGAAGTTTTTAGTAAAATAAGACTTAGCCGCAACATTTTGGAACCTTTGAAAAAATGTGTGCAAAAGCGATTGATTGAAGAATCTGACGCAAATATGATTATGAAACGTAAAATCACCACGGAATTAAATAATCTTGAAGCGAGAGAAAGACGGATTAAGGATTCATTTTTTGACGGCGATATAACCCGTGAAGAATGGCAGGAAGAAAAAGCCAATATTGTCGCTAAACGGGAAGAATTACAAAGAATAGCTGAAAAATACGCGGATATAAGCAAAGACATACAGATAACTGTTAATGAAGTTTTGGATATTGCGGCAACGGTTTCTGACATTATGAAAGAGGCGAATCCTACCCAGCAAAATAAACTATTAAGTCTTATGTTTGCAGAATGTTATCTTGACGGGCAGAAACTAATTTACAAATTGCAAAAGCCATTTGACAAGCTGGTTAACCTCAAAAGCGCAGGCACTTGGTTTGATTTTGATAAATCCGATATCAAGGAATATGAAACCATGGCCGAGAAAGTGCAGATGTATAAGATTGAGAGGACGAAATATCTTGGGTAATACGCATGATTTTTATTGAAAATTAGTATCTATTGTTTAATAATTATATATAATTATGGGAGTATTTAAAAATTGTTAAAAATTAATGTGGTTGATTTTTTTTGTGGCTGTGGGGGGACTAGTGCTGGGTTGAAAAAGGCAGGTATGAATATACTTGCAGGAATAGATTTTGATAAGAATGCCATTGCAACATACACAAAAAATTTCCCAGAGGCTCATGTTTTCAATGTAAATATTAAAGAATTAGACATAGCATCAATCGAAACAATTTTATCTCCACATAAAAATGAAATTTTGGTCTTTGCTGCATGTGCTCCATGTCAACCTTTTTCTAAGCAAAATCGTTATAAAGATAGTAGAGATGATAGAATCTGTTTATTAGATGAATTTCATCGTTTTGTGAAAGCATTTAATCCAGATTATATACTATTAGAAAACGTTCCTGGTATGCAAAAAATTTCAGAGGGGCCGTTTACCCGTTTCATTCATGTATTAAATCAGAATGGTTATGAGTATGATTCAGATGTAAAGAATGTTGTGAACTATGGAATTCCTCAATCACGTAAGAGGTTAGTTCTTATTGCTAGCAAGCATGGTAAAATTAAACTGCCTGAAGAAAAGTATGGCAATGGAAAATTACCTTATAATACAATCCGAAAATATATTGAAAAATATCCTGCATTACAAGCAGGTGAAAAGAATGAGGATGTTCCTAATCATCAATGTGCAAAACTTTCACCAATGTTATTACAACGAATTTCAGTCTTAAAAGAAGGACAAGATCGCCGTAGTTGGAATGATAGTTTAAAATTAAAATGTCATAAAGATCATAAAGGTCACACGGATGTTTATGGGCGTTTATCTTGGGACAAACCATCAGTAACTCTTACAACTAAGTGTATTTCTTTATCTAATGGGCGTTTTGGACATCCAGAACAGAATCGTGCTCTCAGTGTTAGGGAAGCTGCGGCAATACAAACTTTTGATGATAGTTTCATATTTTGTGGTAATCTTGGATCTATGGCAAAACAGGTTGGTAATGCTGTACCTGTAGATTTTGCAAAATTTTTAGGTCAACAAATTGTTGAAGATGTATTAAAGCTCTGAATTGATTCATTTTAATATTTACAATTTTAATCTTTAATAGTAGCCTTTATTTATATAATTTATAAAGGCTTTTTATATGACTACTGTTTTTGAGCGATTAAAAGAATTACCGGATTATCTTTATTATCCTTTTATTTCGCATATTCGTTTTCCTCGTTACAAAAATTTAATTCCAAATTTTAAAATTGAATTTAAATATCCTATAACGGCATTGGTTGGAGTTAATGGAGCCAGTAAATCTTCTGTTTTAAGAGCAATATATGGATCTCCCAAAAATAAAAGTATCGAAGATTATTGGTTTGAAACAGACGTTGATCACGTAAATGATGCTGCGACCAGTAAGTCAGCTTTTGTGTATGGATACTATAATCAGTCGGCTTCAAGAAATGTTGAAGTTGTGAAGGTTAGAATAAAAAAGGATAAGAATCCAGATTATTGGGAACCATCTAGGCCATTACAAATATATGAAATGGAAAGAATGCCACCTCTTGAAGAGGTTTCAGAAGGACAAGGTCGAAGCAAAACACGTTGGAATACTATTGAAAAGAATGTAGTTTATTTAGATTTTCGCCACGAAGCAATTAGTGCATTTGATCGTTGTTTTTATGTAAATTCTTTTAAAAAAACAAAAACTATAGAAAGTAAACAAGATTTTATTCGTAGATATGCAAAAAACTTGCAGGTTATTATAAATCGAGGGCTAAACAGTTATAATTTGTATGGGCGTAATCGTGTATTAAAAAATGAACATTTAACAACGGATATTATAAAAAAAATATCGCAAATTTTGGGAAAAAATTATACATCAATCCAGATTGTAGAACACGATTTATATACATCGGAGTTTGCAAAAACCATCTATTTATCTTGTGGTAATAATTTAAGCTATTCAGAAGCTTTTGCCGGGAGTGGTGAATTTGCTATTGTTTCCTTGGTTAAGGCTGTAATGGAAGCTCCTGATAAGTCCTTGATTATTTTAGATGAGCCAGAAGTTTCTATTCATCCAGGAGCACAAGAAAAAATGCTTGAATTTCTTGCTGAACAAGCATTATCAAAGCATCATCAAATTGTTTTTACCACACATTCTCCAGCTATGATTAGAAAACTTCCTCCTGAGGCTATACATGTGTTGTATCTAGATGCTAACGGAAATACCAATGTTCGTTCATGTGTTCATGCTGAAGAAGCTTTTGTGGAGATTGGAGCCGCATTTGAAAAAAAAACAATTATTGTTGAAGATAAAATGGCTAAACTTGTTATTGAGAAAATTTTAAAAGACCGCAAAATATTTGCTAATTTTGATGTTTTAAAAGCCCCCAATGGAGCTGAATGGATAAAGAAAAATGCTGTTTTAACACATTCTTTGGCTAATACGGATAACGTGTTGTTTATTTTAGATGGCGATAAAAAGAAAGAACATCAGGATCCTGATAATATTCCGCCAAGCGATAATATTCGTTTATCTGATATAATTTATGAACAAACAGGATGTCGTATTGAAATTCCTCATGAAAAGGATAATGAAGAGGATAAAATAGCAAAACAACGTGATTTTTTAAAATATTATAAAGATCACGTCTTTTACTTCCCTGTTGACGATCCTGAAGAAATTTTATGGGAATATGCAGATGATAAAGACACTATCTTAGAAACAGATATAAAGAAATGTTTTTGCAAATTAAGTTGTAATATGTTTGGAGATGAAAAATCTGAGCATATATTTAGTGTCGCAGAAATATGTGCTAATAAAATGGACACCAGCACTAATGATAAATGCCAAGAACTATTGCATAATATTGAGAATTTTTTACAGTGAGGAAAAATGGCTTATTATGCTAAAGAAATACATATTCCAGAATTAGGATTGACTATATATCCCAAGATTGAAACAACAGTGACCCATACGCAATCTATTTTTGATTTTTATGATGCCAAGGCTTTTTATCGGGGTGTTATAAAAGAAAATTTAAAAGATTTTTATCAAGACCCTGCAAATGCAAGAAAAGCAATAAATGCGTGCATTACATTATATCACTTAGCTGATTGGTATTGGGTGAATGATAAAAACAAGAGAGAAAAACAAAAGGAAATTCCTCACAGCTTGGCTTTATCAAATATTGCTAATGGCTCAAAACATTTTAATCCGCAAAAATGTTATCAATCAGGAAAAGTTGAAGGAACAGATATTCCCGAAACCCTTACGCTTAATAGTGATAATGAAATTATTAAAATTGAAGATATGTTGAAAGAAATTGAAAAGTTTTGGGATAATAAAATTTTATCATCTAAATAGCTCGTGGATTGTGAGTTAAGCTTCACCAATACAAAGAAACCTCCCTTGCGGAGGTTTCTTTGTATTGATAAAGAGCCCAGGAGAGATTTGAACGAGTAGAGTTCGGAGCGGGTAGTTGGGGAGCGCGATTAAAAGAAGCGCGAGCCGTACGTCGCGAAAGGGGCCCGCGGTGGGAGCCGTGGGAATTTACAATCTCGTTGGGATCACCAATGCAAACGGCATGTATAAAAACTATCGTTTTTCTTTTTATAAATCAAGCAGTTGACCAAGTTCGAATGTTCGTTTTTTGAACAGAGTGTTTTGGGCGAATTTTACGAACTCGTTTGATGATAATCCTTTATATTTGTTTTAGGCTGTTTATAATCATAATAAAATTAATGATTATGTCTAACAATTAAAATATTATTGATTATGGAACATTGGCAAATTGTGATTGTAATCTATTGCGGAATAGCATTTGTGTGGTCCCTTTATACGTTGTTTAGGTATCATAAATTCCAAAAGAGTAAGAATTTCAAGTCCGAGAAAAATCTTATCTTTGTTTTTTTCTTGGTTTTTCTGTTGGTCGTGATGGCGATGGTTGCTCATGTTTGCTATTTGATGGGATCCGCAGTTGAGGCTTGGCCGATATTTGTTAGTATTGGACTAATGATTTTGGGCTGTATTGTGCCTTCTATCTGGAAGAATAGGAAAAATAAGTAGGTTTGTAAACTGCTTGTTAAGCATTACCATTAAAAAAACCTCTCTCCGTTAAATAAAGGAGAGAGGTTTAATTCATCTAAAATTATCGTTGTTTTTCCGGTAACGATAACTTTCTTTCAATGTATTTAGCAGAGCACATGCGACCGCAAAATACAATATACCCGTAAACAAGTATCGGAGACCGGAGTTTTTAAAGCCAATATAAAACTCATAAACGCTGTCTGTTTTAAATGCAAAAATGACTGCTAAGGCAATTACAGGCAAAGCCATAAGCCCCTTGCGCAAAGAGCGTAATCCGTTTTTAATGCTTCCGTTTTCCCATTCGTCACATATTTGAGAACGATAACCAGCATCAAATATTGATGAGCAATAACAAATTAATGCCAGTATAATGAAAAAGCATTCCCAACAGATGAAAATCGACAGAAGAACAAACAAATATGCCGCGATATCGATCCTTCGAAAAAGTTCTTCTCGTTTTTTAACCGCTTTAAAATAAGGAGTGAGGTCTTTTCTTGTTTCCATACCTAAACATAACGGCTACCTTTTTAGCCGGGTCTTAATTAATAATATTATTTTGCAAAGAGAGATAGCAGCTTGTAAACAAAAGTCAAATATTTTTTTCCTAAACTGTTTTTATGCCCTTTCCGGCTGATAGACTTTTTTGCCGGCGGTAACATAGCCGCGCAAAACTTCTTCGCCGGCCTCGCTTTCAATATTTCCGTAAACGGCAATTCCGCGTTTTTTGAATTCGTCGAACCAGTTCGGCTTAAATCCTTCGTCAAATCCGGTAATTTCTTCAACCCTTTGGGACGGCACCCCAAAATAAACGGCTTTTATGCCGGACCACATGATACCTCCCAAGCACATCATGCAGGGTTCGGCGGTAACATATAAACTCAGATTGGCAGAAGAAAGGTCAAAAGTGTTCAGGGCTTTTTCGGCGGCCCTGATGGCGTTCATTTCCGCATGGTTGTTGCTGCAGCCTTCGGTAACAACGCTGTTTGCCGTTTTGGCAATCAGTTTTCCCTCTGCGTCATAAACGGCGGCCAAAAACGGACCGGCTCCTTCGGCAATAAGGCTTTTCAGTTCGTTTTGCAGCTCCAGGATGATTTTTTTTGCCCGTTCAAGCTTGACCGGGTTGATTTTTTCGTTGGATACGATGTTTTTGTCCGTATTGTCTTTTGTCATTAAAGCTCCCGAATAACAATATCTGTTAATTATGCGTTTTGTTTACAATAAGACGCTCTGATTTATTTTGCAATATTTTTAAGCGGTTGAAAAAATTTCTGAAAAAAAGACAAAATTGTTGAAGTGAAAAATTAATGTATTATAATTAAAAACAATTTTACTTTTCCAGAGCAGAAAATATGCAGAAACTAAGCAGAATCAAAAGCCCGGTGCTGAAACGGGCCGTCATCGGTTTGGGACTGATAACGGCTTTCGGCGCCGGTTATCAGCTGAATGAGGCAAAATGGCGGCAGCTGGCCAAAGAACCGGAGAAAAAGGTCGGAGAACTTCCTCCGGTTGGTTTCCGAATGGATGAATATACGCCGGAAGGCGTTAAAATTGCCGATCTGGCTACAATAGACGCTCTGCCCTTTCGCAACCCGGATTCAACAAAATTTGCCGTGTTCCGGCTGGACAGTCTGACCGCCGATTCGTTGCAAAACGTTGCCGGCCTTAAAGACGAAAAAGGCAGGCCTTTGGCCGATGCGCTGAGTTTCGGCGCAATTGAAAAGCGCAAAAGCCGGCTGGTAGAGGAATTGGATACGATTTACAGCGAAGATTTTCTGAAGACAGGAAGAGAATATTATAAGCTGGTTTGCCTGGAAGTCTACAAATGCTGTCGTTACGGCGAAAATCGGGATTTGTGGGCAAAAAGCGATGATGAACTGCGCCGGGAAGTAAATTTCGGGCAAAGCCTGATGAAAGTTAAAATGGGCGTGCTGAAAAAAATGCAGCGGCGTTCGGCCTATCCGTTGAAAGAGTTTGAGCGCGATTTTCGCCGTACGCGAATGGCACAGTCGTTGCTGCAGGAGCGGCGGATGCGGCGCGAAAACAATAATGCCGTTGCCTGTTTGGCCGCGGCGTCGGAAAGGGAACAGCGTGCCGCTTTCGAAACGCGCAAGGATTCTCTGCGCCGGTCGTTGTATGAAAAGGCTGCGGCAGAACGCCGTGCCGGTTTCGACAGCCTGCTGCGTCCGTTTAAATATATGCCGCAGACGCTTTGGAACGGTGCCGCCCGGTAAACAGTCTCTGTTTTTAAATCGGATAATATGTAAAATAAAGACTGAAGCCCATGAGCAAGCCAAGTGGCAGCACAACTTTTTCAAACGGAAAGTGAGCGTGACCGCCGTTTCTCGCTTTTACCTGCCGATAAAATTTCTGCGAGAGAATATAGACAATCATACCAAGCAGCGCGCTGAACAGCATCGGATCCAGGTAGAAAATATGCCAAATGACTTTGGGCGAATAAACGATTTCGTGAAGATAAACAAAACCGAACATACTGACAGAAATGAAAATCAGCCAAAAGTTACGCCCTGCAAAATGCCAGTTCTTTTTATCAAAGAAAACAATTGTCCAATAACCGAGCAGCGTAAGCAGAGCGCCGGCCCATAAGCCGACAATTGCGTCTTCCACACCTAAATTGCGGGCAATTTCCAACGATGCGCCGATGGCAATCGTACACACGGCACAAGCGGGATTGGCCGAAGCTTGTCCGGGAACCGTAGATAAAACAGCCGCCAAAGCAAAAAACTTTATCATTATAACCTCTATATATATTAAAAACTATATATAGTATAATTGATATATATAAATATTGTCAATAGTTTTGTTTTGTTAAAAAGCTAGTCCAGTTCAATCCGCGAATTCTGGTGCCAGTTTATAAACTGCATCAGCTTCTTCTTGCTGAAAGTCAGAAACTTTGCCGACAGCTGATATCCGGTCAGATATGCTCGGGCAAAGGCAAATTTTTCCTGCCGGGTATGCGCGGCCAAATGTTTGACGTCGGGCAGGGGAATAGTTTCGTTTCGGTTTTGCGCGAGGGAGTTCAAAACGGCGTTTTTCAGAATATTGTTGGCAAAATGCTGCATTTTGAGAGCGCCGCGGCTCATGTTGCTTTTGGGCGCAAAGCCCAGAAAAGAATGTTCGTCGGCCGTGTCGTTTTCTTCCGGTTCCCGGCTGTCGTCCGCCTTGTTCTTATGCGACAGTTTATCCCAGAATTCCTCAACGGGAACCAGGCTGTATACTTTTGGCGGATTTCCTTCAATGCCGCTTTTGTCAATCTTGGCGCACATAAAAACGTTTCCTTCTCTTGAAGGCAGCCGGCAAAGCCCAAAGTCGGGTTTGGTCATCTGCAAAAATTCCTTAAAGGCGGTTTGCAGCTGATTATGATCGTCGGCTGCCGATTCAATCGAAACAAAACTGGATGCCGATGCCGTATAGGGACAGTCCGGCGCATAATTCAGAACCATCAGCCGGCTCAAAACAAGTTTTTGTTCCGCAGTGCTGTATCCGAGGCTTTTCATTTTTTCGGAAGTCATTTTTTCCAGTTCGCGTGCTACATACGCGCCGTGACAGTGTGTAACGAAATTGGCTTTGCGGACATAACGGGCGGCCGTTTCCGCCGGCAGTCGTTTTTTGCCGTTTTCGGTCGAAATTCGCGGCAGCAGGGTTTGTTCGAAAATATCCCGGATATAGGCCGGATTCAGAGTCTCCTCTTTTTCCTGCGCCGACAGTCCGGCAACAACTTCGTCGGGAGACTGCTCCAGCGCGCTGTAATACAGACAGCGGCGGGCAAG
>ENA-OPSO01000568-OPSO01000568.1-human-gut-metagenome-genome-assembly--contig:-NODE-568-length-16158-cov-2.798485_pt1 | contig 16158 bp, 13 predicted proteins | sample MGYA00241455_ERZ501902 | MGnify/ENA primary metagenome ERZ501902 (study PRJEB25962, sample SAMEA2042405) | human gut metagenome | biome: human gut; feature: human-associated habitat; material: faeces...
ATATGGCAAGAACTGATGGCAGTCCAAACATTGCGATGCTCAGTATGATTGCCGGTGCTGTTTTAAATACCATTCTTGACCCGATTTATATATTTGTATTTCATTGGGGCGTGAAAGGAGCAGCCATTGCGACGATCACCTCACAGATTATCGGTGCGGTTATTCTGGTGTATTATTTTTTGAAGAAAAGTACAATGCGTTTGCATATTTCACAAATGAAAATTAAGAAAACTATTTTTGTCAGCATTTTATCCTTAGGGTTTTCAAGCTGTATCACGCAGACAGCCGCCACTATTATGCAGGTAGTAATGAATAATTCTTTGGTTTATTACGGTGATTTAACTTCTACTACCGGCGATGTAGCACTAAGTGCAATGGGGATTGTGTTAAAGATATCTATGATCATTACCTCGATTTGTATTGGAATTGGTATCGGAGCACAGCCGATTTTAGGGTTTAATAAGGGAGCAAGACAGCCTAAGCGTATAAAGGAAACATACAAAAAAGCATCTTCGATTGCTGTTTTGACATCAATTATCGGTTGGGGAGTATGTATTGCGATTCCCGGTGTAATTCTATCCTTGTTTGGCAGCAGTGATCCGGTATTCTCAACTTTTGCGCAAAGAGCTATGCGTATTTATATGCTTGGTATCTTTACTGCCGGTTTCCAAATTACCGCAACCAGCTATTTTCAAGCGACCGGACAACCGTTAAAAGCATCGGTTTTATCCATGATGCGCCAGCTGATCCTGTTGATTCCTTTGATTTTGATTTTACCACTGTTCTTTGGTTTAGACGGTATTTTGTTTGCCGGTCCGATTGCGGATATCAGCAGCGGAATCGTAGTTTTTGTCTTTATTTCAAAGGAAATGAAAAAACTGAATGCCCAGATTGCGTTGGAAACGGAAGAAGAGCTTGGTGTTTATAATGATGAATTGGTGATGTAAAGCTGTTATAACGACAGCTTTCTTTTTTAATGATACTACAACTTCAAAGAGAAAAGAGGTATAATAGTAGCTAACGGAGGTGAGGTATGTGAATGTTAATTCCCCGATTGGTATTTTCGATTCGGGAATGGGAGGCATTAGTGTTTTAAAACAGATTCATGCCCTCATGCCGCAGGAGAATTTACTTTATTTCGGTGATTCGGCCTATGCACCGTATGGAGAAAAAAGCAGAGCTGAAATTACAGAGCGCTGTTATAGCATTTGTGAATTTTTTATGCGTAAAAAGGTCAAGGCTATTGTGATTGCCTGCAATACAGCTACAAGTGCTTGTGTAAATGAACTGCGTAAGCGTTATTTGAACATTCCGATTATCGGCATGGAGCCGGCTTTAAAGGTTGCGGCGGATAATGAACAACAGCAGCATATTCTTGTATTAGCGACGTATTTTACATTAAAGGAAAAAAAGTTTGCCGATTTAATGGCGCGCTGTGAAAAAGAGCATATTATTTACAAGCAGCCTTGTCCGGCTTTGGTACATATCGTTGAGGAGCATAAGCTGCAAGATGAAGAACTTGTGAAACAAACATTGCGAAACTATTTAGCTCCTTATAACCTTGAAGAAATAAACAGCATTGTATTAGGCTGTACGCATTTTGTGTTTTATCGAAAATATCTTACGGAGCTATTGCCAAAGCATATTGCAATCATTGATGGAAATACGGGAACAGCGAAGCAGGTAAAGCATTTGCTGGAGGAGCGCGATTTGCTGAAACAAACCAAGGATATCGGAGCAATAGAAATTTATAATTCCTTAGAAGATGATAAGGATATACAGGATTTGGCACAAGAGCTATTGAAGGGATAAGCCGTTTTCATTGCGTGAATGTGCAAATCATTATATAATAAGAACTATTAGGAGGATCTGACATGAGAGAAAATGCTTGGAAAAAATATGATGAAAAAGAAATGAGTGAAGTCTTTGCGTTCAGTGAAGGCTATAAGAAGTTTATTTCTGATTGCAAAACAGAAAGAGAATGTGTCGATGAGGCAATTCGCATGGCGAAGGGGCATGGCTATCGTGATCTTGATGAGGTAATCAGAAATAAGGAAACTTTAAAGGCCGGAGATAAGGTATATGCCAACAATATGGGGAAAACAATTGCTTTGTTTATGATTGGTGAAGAAGCAATGGAAAACGGAATGAACATTCTCGGTGCCCATGTGGATAGTCCGCGTTTGGACTTGAAACAGAATCCATTGTATGAGGATCATGATTTGGCAATGTTGGATACGCATTACTATGGTGGAATTAAGAAGTATCAGTGGGTAACTCTACCTTTAGCACTACATGGTGTAGTTGTGCGTAAGGACGGTACATCTGTAACTGTAAATATCGGTGAAGATGAAAGCGATCCGGTAGTTGGTATTTCCGATTTGTTGGTACATTTATCTGCGGATCAGATGAGCAAAACGGCTAGTAAGGTAATCGAAGGCGAGGATTTGAATGTTACCGTCGGCAGTATTCCTTTAAAGGATACGGAAAAGGAAGCAGTTAAGGCGAATATCTTAAAGCTTTTGAAGGATAAATATGATATCGTAGAGGACGATTTCGTATCAGCGGAAATTGAAGTTGTTCCGGCAGGAAAAGCACGTGATTATGGTTTGGATCGTTCCATGGTTATGGGATATGGACATGATGATCGTATTTGTGCTTATACATCTTTAATGGCTTTATTGGAAATGCCAAGTGTAAAGCGTACGGCCGTATGTTTGCTTGTAGATAAGGAGGAAGTTGGCAGTATCGGAGCGACCGGTATGCAGTCAAAATTCTTTGAAAATACAGTAGCAGAGGTTATGGATCGTATGGGTGAATATAACGATTTAGCACTTCGCCGCGCATTGAAAAACTCTAAGATGTTGTCAAGTGATGTAAGTGCTGCGTTTGATCCTAACTATGCAAGTGTTATGGAGCCTAAAAACTCAGCTTATTTCGGACAGGGTATCGTATTTAATAAATATACCGGTTCAAGAGGAAAAGGCGGCTGTAACGATGCCAATGCGGAATATATTGCAGAGCTGAGAAACATCATGGAGAAAGAAAATGTAGCATATCAGACAGCCGAGCTTGGAAAGGTTGATCAAGGCGGAGGCGGAACAATCGCTTATATCCTTGCTCAGTATGATATGGAGGTTATCGACTGCGGTATCGCCCTTCATAATATGCACGCACCTTGGGAAATTGCCAGCAAGGCAGATATTTATGAGGCTACCAAAGGCTATATTGCATTCTTAAAGCACGCCTAATAAGTAAAAAGCAAGTTTGGTTTTATCAAGCTTGCTTTTTTAGAAGATTCTATGTTATATAAGATAAAGTGAAATTAGAGAAAATTAATGTTTCATTTTTGTTTTATCATCTAAAATTATTGTTATGAAAAATGATAATAAAAAAAGCTCATAGCTCGAGCTTTTATTTTTCTATGGCTGGGGTACTTGGAATCTATGAATTATTGATATTTCGCAGTTTTTGACGTATAAAACGGTATTTTATTGTTAAAAATGGTATAAATTGATGAATTTTGTTAGTGATTTTATATGCAACTCGCCAGTAATTCGCCAGTGAATAATTAAGCTTAGTTTTTCTTGAATTTGAAGTTAATTTATGCCAAATTTAGATATATACACAAGCATTTTTAAATATGCTAAACTATCTGTGTGAGGAAAAGAATACCTTACATTCAATTGTTTAGTAGTATATGTTTGAACCGTTCATTATCAAAAATGGTTGGGATTTTGATGTCTGTCCTATCAGATGTCCGGGCTAATAAAAATCCATTTAGGATGAGGATTTTTAGTTTTAAGCAGAGGTTTATAATAAAACTTCTGCTTAAAATTAGCACGCTTGATTTGGACTAGGGGGGAGAGTACCTTCATGGCTCCGTACAAAATCCCATCTGTTGTCTGCTTTTCTCTTTTTTATTTCATAGAGTAGTAGTTCAACATACTGTATCATTACAATGAACTAAATTTGGTCTTACTACGATGGTTTCAAGTATTGCTTTAATACATGCTTTATCATCGTTGTATTTATGATTACTTCAATCTTAACTGATTGGAGTTTTTTTGTATTTACACAGGCGTATCGTATCCCGGTTTTTTAGTTCAATTTAGATATATACAAATGACTTTTTCATTATGTTACACTAAGGGCAGTAAAGGAAATGGCTTTACTAAAGATGTACAAAATGGGAAGAAAACATCATAACACTTCTCACTAAGAATTAAGTGTTTTGAATAAGATGTTTAATTCTAAGTAAGTAGTTATACTTCATGCTTCCCAGGAGGAATATTAATCTTAATTAAAAATAAGAAAGGGAATCGACTTCCTGAACTTGATATGGATATTCTTAAGGAATATTTCCCAGATGCTATTATAACAGAGGGAATAACCAAAAATAGCTATGAAGACATTTGCTACAATGTATATATAGATGAGGAATTGGTTGTTCGTTTCATCATGGACCATCACAAAAGAGGGATTCTACGTGTTAATTGTTGTGATAGTGAATATAAGCGCTTGAGTAATCGTATAAGGAATTCACATATACATCATGAATACGATGATAAGATGTTGAATATTTGGGATAAAGCAAATTACTCCAATCCCTTGCATAGAGACCCAATGAACAAAACTAAAGTAGTTCAAGGAACTAAAAGAAAGAGTCAAAAGAAATCGAAGGGTAATTCAATTTTAGAAGTAAATAAGAGTATTCAAGATAAGCATATTTATATTGTTACAAAAGTTGATTATTTCTATTTATTAATCAATGAGAAAGTAAAAAAATATAGTAAGGACACTTGCCCTATTGAAATTAAGAAATTGTTAGAGAAAGATAACAATATGCTAGTTGCCTTTAATACAGGGACTGTAACAGCATTTTTTAGAAATAGTGGAATTAATATCAATTGTTCTATCGATGTGAGAATCTATTTGCGTATGAATGGATATTATGATATTTCCAAGCTTAAAGAACTTGCTGATACTGAGGGAATTAAATTGAAAAATGTGCATACAGAGCTCACATATTTACAGAAGTGCTTTCTAAGATTAAAAGACATCATGAGCGATGATATAAATAATATGCTTGAAGATGTAGTAATACCTTATAACTGCTTAATGAATGATATAATATTTCATTATCTATGTATAAATCCAGATTGTTTTCATTCTATATATGATAATTGTAGTAAAAGTGAGCAAGAAGATATCAATAGATATTTCAAGGATGATTGTTTTTACGATATAGACTCATTTGGTATAACAAAGACTTTCAGGTTTACAACACAACATGACAATTTCCAAGGTTTACCTATAAATGCTAAACCTATAATAAGAGAAATGTGCAAGGCTATTGTACCTTCAAAAGATGATTTCATTTTTATCGATATCGATTTTAAACATATGGATGTTTCCAGCTTATGTTTTTTATCACAAGATTCCAAATTAATTCACTTTATCGTTTCCGGTAAAGATGTCTATACAGAAATTGCAAAGCTATTATTTGAAAAAGATACCATTACTGCGAGTGAACGAAAATGTGTCAAAGAAATCATATTATCGTTTATTTACGGAGCTTCACAAAAGAGTGTTGCGAAAAAGATAGGAACACATTTAGGGTGTGATGAACTAGAAAGTGTTTTACAAGCTAAAAAAATGCACGAATTGTTTGCAGATAATTTTCCTGACATACTTAAGTTTAGACAAAAAGTTATGTATGATAACAAAGTAAATGGTTGCATCAAGACACCCTTTGGTACAAAAATAGTAGTCAACAGTAATAAAGTATATACCGCTTGCGTCAATAATATCGTTCAATCAACATCTTCATTTGTGTTTATTAATTTAGCCTTAGATATTATGAAAAAAAGTAGAATTGAACAGATTCCAGTAAATTTAGTTATGCAAAAACATGATGAACTTTTATTCGAAGTTGATATCTCTGAAAGAGAGAAATTTATTGAAATAATTGAAGATATTTGCATGCTTTCGAGAGTATCAAATTTACCAATGCCACATACATTATCATGGGGAGAAAACTATTATGAAATCCTCAAAAATTAGATATGTAGAAATCCAAATTTATTCCTTTTATAATGAAACTGTCAATAATATACGACAGAAAGAAGGAATAATAATGACTTATTTATCACAAGAAATTTCAAATATAAAAAGAACTAACAGATTTCATCAGTTGGAAATTACAGAGCATGCGAAAAATAGATTCTACGAACGAGGATTCGATATTGATTTAATCCTTTATGTAATTAGCCTCCGTAACACAATGATTGTGCAACACCACATGCCAAATGAATATCACAACAATAAAGATGAGTTATTTGTATTACATGGTAAAGCAAAAATCAATAAGAAAAGTAGACCTTTGCATATAGTGATTGCAAAAGACGGTTTCAGATATAAGCTAATCACAGCATATATCCCAGAAGAAACTTATTTCTGCCACTACGGAAGAACTTTAAAGAAATATTTTTAGAAATGAGGTAAAAATGTCAAAGAAAATAATAGAAGCAGAGGATTACACTTTTAAAAAGGATAAATGCATTTATAATGTTTATGCAATTCCAGATATATTGAATAATGATAAAGTGTATTTATTCATGTGGGAAGAACATTTTCTGTATATGTATGATATCACTCCAATTATGAAAAGCAAAATAGGAAAAACTGTTGAAGAATACGTAATGAGTAGAATAGATGATTGGATTTTATCTTATGAACATATATTTAACATTCCTAAAAAGCTACATACTTTAAATCAGAAAGATTAGATTTGAAAATCTTCATGACGATTACAAATTCCAAGTAGTTCAATCTACTTGGTTTTTTTTATGTGTGCCGGGCATGGCATGAATTCAGTTGGAGACAAGCCAACCACAGGTAGTTACCGCCAAGTGTAGTGAACCACAAGCCGTTGATAGTGATGTCATGGGTGAAAGAAGTGGTGTAACAATTCTTTTGAGCGTACGAACAGAAACTTGATGAGGCTAAATGGTGGATAAGGTTGCTATACAAACCGAAGTCCGAAAGGTAAACGTAAAACCAAGACAGTAAATCAAGACGTTGTGAAAGAAATAGGATTCATGTCTTACCCCGGGAGGTCTTATGGACGAGGAATTCTAGTAAACTTTAAAATCAGTGATAGTACCCTCGGTCGAGAAAGGTTTACCATAAGAAATCAGATGAAGTCATAGTAGGTAGAAATACTGAAGGACTGAAACGTTTATAGAGTGCAAATCACTATAAGCAATGTTTGGATAGTCCGAATATGAGGATAGCCTAGAACTATGAAACGTAATCATAGATGGTAAAGGTAGTTGGGATGTTTCCAAATAAATTTACAAATAGAGGAGGAGCAGCAAATGAAATTAATGGAAAAGATTTTAAGAGAAGAAAATTTACAAAAAGCAATCAAAAAGGTGAAACAAAATAAAGGAGCACCTGGAGTTGATAAGATGACAGTGCAAGAAATTGAAGATTGGTTTAATCAATATAAAGAAGAAATAACTTCAAAGATAATGAATAAACAATATCGACCAATGCCTGTCAAACGAGTATATATTCCAAAACCAAATGGAAAACAAAGACCATTGGGAATCCCTACAGTAGTTGACCGAGTTATCCAACAGGCAATGTTACAAGTGCTTACAGAAATCTATGAACCAATCTTTAGTGAACATAGTTTTGGCTTTCGACCTAGAAGAAGTGCACACATGGCAATGGAAGAAGTATTACAATACTTGAATGAAGGCTATGAATGGATAGTTGATTTAGATATTGAGAAATTCTTTGACACAGTAAATCATGACAAATTAATTTCAATCTTAAGAGAGAATGTCAATGACGCAACAACATTACATTTAATACGAGCATATCTAAGAGCAGGAGTATTAGATAATGGACTTATTAAAAGTACAACAGTGGGAACACCTCAGGGTGGACCTATTAGCGTCATCTTATCAAATATCTATTTAGATAAATTTGATAAGGAGCTAGAGTCAAGAAATCTAAGGTTTGTAAGATATGCGGACGATTGTATCATCTTCGTAAAAAGCGAAATGAGTGCAAATCGAGTAATGAAGTCAGTAACATCATGGCTAGAAAGAAAGTTATTCTTGAAAGTTAGTGCAACAAAGACAAAAGTGGTCCGACCAACAAAAGGACAATTCTTGGGATTTACATTTTATAAGAATAGCCAAGGATGGAAATGTGCACCTACAAAAGATAGAAAGAAACGCTTATATGAAAAGATACAAAAGTATCTCAAAAGAAAACATGCAGTCTCAAGACCATTATCAATGACATTTACAAAAGTAAATCAAATCGTAAGAGGATGGATAAACTATTTTAAGATAGGGAGCATTAAAATATTCCTTGAAGAGTTTGGACAATGGTTACGCCATAAGATAAGATGTATCATCATCAAACAATGGAAGAAACCAATGACGATTTATAGAAATCTCATGAAATTAAATAAAGTGTGTAAATGCAAGTTTAGTGATGAAGAAATCTATAAATGTGCAAATACAAGATTAGGATGGTATAGAAGAAGTGGGCTTATTATAGTAAATTATCTTCTATCGCCAAAAGTTCTAGGCATTAGAAAAGGGAATAGACCTAACTTAGTCCATCCCCTTAACTACTATCTTAAGAGTTTGTGTTCGATATAAATGTAGAGCCGTATACGAGACCCGTACGTACGGTTCAACGGGAGGGGCAATAAATCATTGGATGTATTCCTCTACCCTATTACGAGAATTATATAACAATACATATCTATTTAATATACAATTATCTACATTAAACTATATTTTTGCCTTTAACAATGCTATAATGAGAAGTAGTTTAATGAGGTGATATGTTTGGGAGAATTAATATCTTTAAAATCTTATGCAATACATAATACTCTTTCAATATTGTTGCAAGATAAAACAACAAAAAAGAACATTATTTGGGCAACAAATAGCTATGAACTTCAGTTAGGTGAAGAATATGACGATAAGAAACAAATCACAATTGGTGCATTAACTGGTTTAAATCCAATTGCACTTCAACCTAGAATTTTAAAAGATTTAGAAGAACAGAAAGCTAGAACTAAGACAAGAGCTGAAGTGTTTACTCCTGCATGGATTTGTAATAAGATGAACAACTATTTAGATGAAGATTGGTTTGGTAAAAAAGATGTTTTCAATGCAGAAAAAGAACAAACTTGGATTACTAACGATAAAAACATTGAATTCCCAGAAAACAAAACATGGAAAGATTATGTGGATTCAAAACGTTTAGAAATCACCTGCGGAGAAGCCCCATACTTAGTGTCTAGATACGATGCATCAACAGGAAATATCATCATTCCACCAAGCCATAGAATAGGTATTCTAGACCGAAAACTGCGTGTTGTGAATGAGAATGCTGATGATGAAAAAGAGTGGTTTAAATGGGTTGTACGCGCTTATGAAGCCACCTATGGCTATGAATTCCAAGGGGATAATCTTTTGATAGGTAGAATCAACATGTTGCTTACATTCGTTGATAACATGGACTATAAATGGCATAGAGAACCAACTATAAAAGAGCTTAAAAAGATAGCAAATATTATTGCTTGGAATCTATGGCAGATGGACGGTTTATCAGGAAGAGTGCCATTAGGAGACCCAAAAGAAGAATTTGTGCAAACAAATATATTTGATTTCTTAGATGAAGATATACAAAAAGCCAAAGAAGATGTAGTAGGTCCAAAATGTATGATTTATGATTGGAGAAAGGGTAAATCAATCATATTTGAAGAAATTAGAGGAGGAATATAAAATGAAATTTGATTATGTAATAGGGAATCCACCATATCAAGAGACATCTGATAATACTTCTGATAAACCAGTTTACAATGAATTCATGGATTCAGCATATAAAGTTGCTGATAAGGTAGAATTAATAACACCAGCGAGATTTCTGTTTAATGCAGGCAAAACATCAAAAGCATGGAATGAGAAAATGTTAAATAGCAAACACTTTAAAGTACTTGAATTTCAACAAGACAGTTCAAAAGTGTTCTCTAATACGGATATTAAGGGAGGAATTGCAATCACTTATTTTGATTCTCTTTCTGAAAACAAGCCAATTGAGGTTTTTTCTGCTTATAGTGAATTAAATTCAATACTGACAAAGGTAAAAGCTCATAACTACGATTCATTTAGTGAATTGATTTTTGCCCCAGAAAGTTATAAATTTGTTTCTTTATTATATGATGAACATCCTGAGATTAAGACAATGGTTATAAAAAATAGAAGAGGAGAAGATGTTCCATTAATAAGTAAAGGTCATGATTATGATTTAACCACAAATATATTTGATAAATTATATAACATAATTTTTTTCATGGATAAACCTACAAGTGATGAAGATTATATTCAAGTCATAGGTCGTATGAATAATGAAAGAGTAAATATGTGGGTTAAAAGAAAATATATTAATAATCATCAAAATTTAAATAAGTGGAAAGTAATTGTTCCAAAGTCAAATGGAACAGGCGCAATAGGAGAAGTATTATCTACACCCCTAATCGGGGAACCCCTAATCGGGCATACACAAACCTTTATTAGTATTGGAGCTTTTGATACAAAAATTGAAGCTAATAATTGTATTAAATATGTAAAATCTAAATTTGCTAGAACTATGCTAGGAATTTTAAAGGTAACACAAGATAATAAAAAAAGTACTTGGAAATATGTACCAATGCAGAACTTTACAGAGACATCAGATATTGATTGGACACAGTCAATATCTGATGTCGATAAGCAACTATATAAAAAGTATGGTTTATCACAAGAAGAAATTGACTTCATCGAAACCCATGTAAAGGAGATGAAGTAGTATGGCTGAAATTAATGGAATTAAAGTTCAATCTGCTCGTACAGTTGTTCCTAAAATCTATGCTTATACGACTCCTGAAATTAAAAGACATGATGGTTGGACTAAGATAGGTTACACTGAACAAGATGATGTAATGGAACGTATTAAACAGCAGACATATACTGCTGATGTAGTAGCGAATTTTGAATGGTCTGGCAATGCTATCTTTGAAAATACCAATGAACGATTTAACGATAAACAATTTCATGCGTATTTACGGAAACAAGGTATTGAACAAGAACCTAAAAAAGAATGGCTTCATATTGAACCAAAACCAGCAAAACAGCAATTCCTTGAATTTAGGGAAAATAAAGGTGTTTTAGAACAGTTAAATGATGTTTCACCTTATCATCTGCGTCCTGAACAGTTAGAAGCAGTTACAATGACTAAGGATTACTATTCTAACAATAATGATGGGGAATTTTTATGGAATTGTAAGCCTCGTTTTGGTAAGACATTATCTGTTTATGATTTGTGTAAAGAAATAGATGCTAAAAATGTATTAATTGTTACGAATCGTCCTGCAATTTCAAATTCTTGGTATTCTGACTATGAGAAATTTTTAGGAACAGAGTCTGGTTATTATTTTGTTAGTGAGGATTCTAACCTAAAGGAGAAATCGTTAGTTCTATCAAGAGATAAATATGATGATTTCTTGTATAACAACAAACACCTAAATCCTAAATGTATTGAATTCGTAAGTTTACAAGATTTAAAAGGTTCTGTTTATTTTGGAGGTTCTTACAATAAGTTAGAGCATATTTCTAAACGTAAATGGGATATTTTAGTTATTGATGAAGCCCATGAGGGTGTGGATACCTATAAGACAGATAGGGCTTTTGATAATATCCGTCGTGAGTTTACTTTGCATCTGTCAGGAACACCATTTAAAGCACTTGCTAGTGATAAGTTTTCATCGAACGCAATTTATAACTGGACGTATGCTGATGAACAAAAAGCAAAAGAAGAATGGGTTAGTGAAGATGACAATCCATATATTACTTTGCCTAAATTGAACTTGTTTACATATCAAATGTCTGCAATTGTCCAAGATAAGGTTAAACAAGGACTAGATTTAGATGATGATACAGTGGAATTTGCATTTGATTTGAATGAGTTTTTTGCCACCAAAGAGAATGGAATTTTTGTTCATAATGATGCTGTTGATAAATTCTTAGATGCTTTAACATCACAGGAGAAATTTCCATTTTCAACACCGGAGTTGCGTGATGAATTAAAACACACTTTCTGGTTGTTGAATCGTGTTGATAGTGCAAAAGCACTAGCTAAGAAATTAGAAAAACATGAGGTGTTTAAGGACTATAAAATCATACTGGCTGCTGGTGATGGTCGTCTTGATGAAGAAGATACTGCAATAGCTAAGAAGTCATATGCTAAGGTTATGGAGGCTATACGCACTTCTGATAAGACAATTACATTATCTGTAGGGCAATTAACAACAGGTATCACTGTTCCGGATTGGACAGCTGTTTTGATGTTAAGTAATGTGAAAAGTCCTTCGTTATATATGCAAGCGGCGTTTAGGTCTCAAAATCCACATTTGTTTGAATCTGATGGGGAATTTAAGAGAAAAGAAAATGCATATGTTTTTGATTTTGACCCTGCTCGCACATTAAATATATTTGAACAATTTGCAAATGATTTATCATCAAGAACAGCACAAGGAAAGGGAACGAAAGAAGACCACGAAAAGAATGTGAGAGAGTTGTTGAACTTTTTCCCAGTATATGGTGAAGATGACGATGGTAAGATGATTGAACTAGATGCGACTCAAGTTTTACGTATACCTAGAAAAATACGTTCTTCAGAAGTTGTAAAACGTGGCTTTATGTCGAATTTCTTATTCAAGAATATTTCTATGGTGTTTGGTGCTCCTAAAGAAGTAGTGGATATTTTAAATCAATTTACTCCTGCTAGTGAACAGAAAGTGAAAAAATCCGATACTCCATTGACTGAATCTAATGAAATTCAAGTAGATTCAAATGGTGATGTCCAAATTGATGAAGAAATCGTTATAGGAACTGCACATAGTCTATTTGGTGATAAAGTGTATGAAGCATCTACTTTAAATACTGTTAATGATATTATTTCTAGTACTATTACTAATGAGCCAGTTGATAAAGTGGATGAATTATCCCAAGAAATTAAAAAAGTTGTAGATACTACTATGGTTTTACCAATGGTAGAGAAAGCTCAAGAAGAATTAGGGCATGAATTGAGAAAATCAGAATTAAATCAGTTAAATACTTCCTTGAGCAAGAAAGTAGACGATATTGTTCAGAAAAATATTGGCGATTTCAATCAAGAAACAAAGATTTTAGAAGTCAAAAAGCAAGAAGAACTGGATAACTGTACAACTAATGAAGAAGTTAAGAAAGTTCACCAAACTTTTGAACAGTTGAAAAAGGAAGCAACTCAAAAAATGCAAGTATCTATCAATGAATCGCTATCTAATTTTGTTGAAGAAGCAAGCAAGGAGACTGTGAAAAAAGTTGAAGTTTCTAAACAGGAAGAAAAGAAACGTACGATTGAAGATGATGTTAAAGATAGACTTCGAGGGTTTACACGCACCATTCCTTCTTTCTTGATGGCGTATGGTGAACATGATGTCACTTTATATTCATTTGATAAAATCATTCCAGATAATGTATTTAAAGAAGTTACTGGTATTACATTAGACCAATTTAAGTTCTTAAGAGACGGTGGTAATTATATTGATGCAGAAACAGGCGAAACGAAATATTTTAATGGGAATATCTTCGATGATTTAGTTTTTAATGATTCTATTACTGAATTCATGAAACTTAAAGATAAGTTATGTAATTATTTTGAAGAAAGTAATCAAGAAGACATTTTTGACTATATTCCACCTCAAAAAACAAACCAGATTTTTACACCAAAGAAAGTAGTTAAGCAGATGGTAGATATGTTAGAGGAAGAAAATCCAGGTTGTTTTGATGATTCGACTAAGACATTTGCGGATTTATATATGAAATCAGGATTATATATCACTGAGATAGTAAAAAGACTATACAATAGTCCTACTATCATAAACGAATATCCAAACCGTGATGATAGATTAAAGCATATTTTTAAACATCAAGTTTATGGGCTTGCTCCTACTGAAATTATTTATAAGATTGCCACTAATTTCATCTTAGGATTTGATAAAAATCTCATCATAGAAGAACACAATTTAAGACAAGTTGATGCTCTAGTTTATGCGAAAGAAGGGACTCTTGAACAAAAATTAGACGAAATTTATGGTGGTGATAACAATGGCTAGACCAAAAAAAGATAATAAAGCACTTAATATTAAATTAGATGCGAAATTATATGAAGAGTTAGAACGGTATTGTGATAAAACGAAACGCACGAAAACTTCAGTCATAGAATTAGCGCTTGAGGAGTATTTGAAAAATAACAATAAGCATGACTAGAGATAATGGTTTTGAGGTCATAAATACGCTCAAATTTAGATATATACAAATCTGATTCGATATTTGTTATTATATTAGTGGATAAGTATTATTACGATTAACTTATCTTGCTATATATTTTGTTACTAACTCTTAGTATTCCTCTACTATGAATATTACCATTACGTAAAGTCGTGTCTAATGTATGTGTTTAAAATGTAGTAACAACGAACGCTAGCATCTAGCAAGAGAGGATTCTAATACAGGGTCCTCTTTTTTCAAATCGTAGGTAGGGTGTACGTTATAATAGCAAAGAAAGGAAATATTAAAATGATAAATGAAGATGATGTCATAAAGACAGAAAAAGATGGAATCTATACGTTAAGTGTCAAACTGAGTGATAATTCTGGTTATATAGATATTTTTTCATCTAATATTCGTACTTTTGTATATGTGGCAAACTATTATTTGAGAAATACTATTACAACAAGAAATGTCGAGAATATGGATTCATATATAATGATTGTTTTAAAGATAATTGATTCTATGCTTCAGAAAATGATTAAGGGAATTTATTATCATTTGAACGATGTTCAATTAGAGGAACGAAAAATTAGTGGCAAAACGTTTGATAGTCGTGATGAAAAGATTGAATTTAACGAGGGTTACTACTTGTATTTGAATTTATATTTAGGTGTTACTTTTCTTCAATCAATAGAAGCCATTGATAATGGAGTAGGCATTGAAGCTACGATTGATAATTATATTGACCCTGCTCTTGTAGAAACAGTAAATGATTTTTATGATAATTTCATCGATTCAGAAGAATTTTTAGCGTGTTTACTATCTATGTGTGGTGAGGAGGAAAAGAAACCCTATTTTCAAGCTTAATGTATTGGGGGGAGAAAGCATAATGAAAAAGAACAAACGCTTTGATAAAACAAATCTTCTTAATTCATTAGTTGGTGTAATTCCTCCTATGAGCGATGAAGAAATCGAAGCTATCAAAGAGGAAAGAATTTTAAAACGAAATTGCTGTGATACTACATGTTATTTAGTTGCCTATAAGATAGGTGATGATGGTTGCATAGTATTACAAACTAGTCTAGGTCCAGAATTAGTTAAATTGAAAAGAAAAATTTATGAAAGAATAGGTCATGAAAAAGTACAACTTGTAACCATTAGTAGGCCATCCGCATATGGAGAATATGAACCTTATAAGTATGCTTCTGATGAGAAAGAATTTGAGAACTTAGTTTTCAAGATGGTGGATTAGAAATGATTTTTTGACATAGGTTACAGCAGTAGCTATGAAGCTTCATAGATGGTTTTGAAAGGAGTGATTTTATGGAATATCATTTTCCTGTCATGCTACCAATTACCGGTAAAGCAGCTGAAGAATTTTCTAAACAATTGTCTAAATGTAAACCAAATGACCACGAGAAACTACAAAAAGAGTCTAATGAAGAGCTTGATGAGTGGCTAAAAAAAGAAGGTATTTATGATATAGTCAAGAATCAGTTGTAGAAATCACTTCATATATGAGGTGATTTTTCTTTTGAGATAGATATGCTGATTTTGTTGTTTCTAACAGTTATAATATATGTGTATAGAAAAGTTATGAACCAATGTAGAAAAGAAAGGAGAGACGAAAGCAAGGATTGGTTATAGCGAATAAGTTTTTGCTTGAGTAGATGCGTATAGCGTAAAACTCATTGCCGATGATACGGTGTTTATCTTGCCGAGCTTTTAGCTGCGGTGTGTTTAGCCTAAAGTAAGCATCTTATGT
>ENA-OPSO01000573-OPSO01000573.1-human-gut-metagenome-genome-assembly--contig:-NODE-573-length-16067-cov-2.031789_pt1 | contig 16067 bp, 16 predicted proteins | sample MGYA00241455_ERZ501902 | MGnify/ENA primary metagenome ERZ501902 (study PRJEB25962, sample SAMEA2042405) | human gut metagenome | biome: human gut; feature: human-associated habitat; material: faeces...
TACCGACTTCACGACGGTAATCCATGTAGCAATAAATCTCTCTTGCTTCCACAAAGAATGGGTGTTCCATCAAACGTTTCACAATGAGATCGCTTTTGAACTCCCATTCTTCCTGCGTCATATGCGTTCGCTTTTCTAAAATGCGTGCTCTAATGTCCCTTTTTGTTTCCATATTTCTCACCAAGATTTGTAATCGAACCGTCCAATTCCTGGATAGAGATATTATCTAACTGTCCCCGCAGATTTCGCTTGAAAGAATCAACAAATTCTCTTCTTAACACTTTCTGCTCTTTTTTTTCTGCATCGGTCAGTCCGACTGTTTTGGATTTTTTATATAGTTCATTAATTCGCTGAATTTTTTCGTCTGTCATTTTCTTTTGTTCCTTCCTTCTAATACTTCTCTTATATTACACTATATTCTTTTTGAAGTCTACTATCTATTCCGGCGCAGTAAAATATTTTAACTGGAATAATTTTCTAAGAATCCGTAAACTTCTCCGATAGTATCTGCCTTTTTCCCTTTTTTTACTTCCTCTTGAATCCGCTTCGGCAGATACTGTATTTCAATTGTCGTATATTCATAGACCGTCTTTTCATCGGATAGATATACGATAATATAGCCGTCTTTCTCTTTGATAAAATACCCTTCTTCTTTTTGAGCAGATCCTTTTGTCTCTATTACGTTTTCCTGCTTTTTCTGAATCGATTTTTGTTTTGCCTCCAATTTACGCATTGCACGATCATAACTCAACTGATATGCACATACAAGAACTAACGTAAACACGATCATTCCAATCAAAAAACCAATACCATATCTTTTTTTCATAAGGACAACTCCTTTTTATTATACAGTATTGGTTTTCTTTTCTATTTTATACAAGCATATAGAGATTTCTTTCTATGATCAATCCTTCTCGTTCTTCATAATCATAACGCTCGCTTTCTTTCATACATGCATATACAAATGCATGAGCAAGCTCTAATGATTCTTCAAGTGACTTATTGTTTAAATATGCCCCCACAAATACACCGTCAAACGTATCCCCGGTTCCGTGGTATTCACAAGCAAGGCACTCTTTTTCAAACAGTTGCATCTCTCCGTTCTCGTAGAGGACGATTCCCTTTCTTCCAGAAGAGCAGGGAACGCTTGTCATAACAATTTTTTTTGCTCCTGCTTTTTCCAAATCCTTACAAATTGTAAGAATTGTTTCCTGTATCATATTTTCTGAGCAGGAAGTTTGGGTGAGAAGACATCCTTCTGTAATATTAGGCATGATAATACTTGCATACGGAAGGAGCCGTCTCATAGATTCGCCATAAGAGCTGTCAAAATTTGTATAATATCTGCCGTGATCTCCCATGATCGGATCAATAATAACTTCTGTGTCGGGAAAGCAGGAAAGAAAATATTCAACTGCTTCAATCATACCCTCACTGCCTAAATATCCGACAAATATCAAATCGAACGTCACCTGATTTGCAACATAGTGATCCGCACATTCCCGAATATATGTTGTCGATATCTTTTCCATGGCAGGTTTTCCATATCCCCCTGTATGGGTGGATAGTAAAATCGTCGGAATTGGGCAAGCCTCAATCCCCATAACACTCAGAACCGGAACCATATTGGTCAGCGCCGCTTTTCCGACGCCGCATAAATCATGTAACAATGCCACCTTTTTTACTGGTCTCATTTTATGCATACTCCTCTTTTACCAAATGTAATTTTTGAAACAAGGAAAGCAGTGTGCTTCCTTTTGGAAGTGCTAAGATCTCTTCTTGGGAAAGACCTCCAAACTTCAGCAATGACACACCATATACAACCACAGCTACAATCAAAGCAATGATCACCGCAATATTTTGACTCATCACAAGATTACACAGGAAGTAGATTATCAATGCAACAACTCCCATAACAACTGCTGCAACAGCAGGAATCAGGAATGTCTTCTCCACCTCCTGATGATAAGCAGCCTCGCGCTTAAGTGCACGTGCATTTAAAATACACATTGAAAGCGAGAAGATAATATTACTTGCCACAACCGCATAAATTCCCATCTTAAAAATCACAAGCATGATAAACAGGCCGGCCAAATGGATACAAAGGGAAATCGCGCCATGTTTTACCGGTGTTGTCATCTTGTTTAATCCCTGCAGAATTGCATTTGTCACAGTAGACATGCAATAAAATACAACTGTGATTGCTCCAAGTCTCAGCATGTTCGCTGAAATATCGATATTTCCGTTAAATAACAACGCTAAAATCGGGTTCGCCAATACAAGGAATCCTACAAAACTCGGAATGGCAATCATCATAGAAAATCGAATAGACATTGAAATCTTACTGTGAATCTGTTTTTTATCTCCGATTGCCACCGCAGCTGTAAGACTTGGAATCAAAGATGCTCCTAGTGCGTTTGCCACTGCAAGCGGAATGTTGATCAACACATTGTAATGTCCACTGAAACGTCCCAATAAGTCCGAACGTTCTGCCAAAGAATGTCCCTGTGCCGCCATGATGCTTCCAAACATCCCTATGTCAATTGTCTCACTGATATTGTAAATTGCCGTACTCAAAATAACAGGAGCAATTGTCATCAGGAGAATTTTGTAAATCTCGCTATACCCTTCTGTTTTAAGGCTGCGATCTCGTTTGAGCTGCTTTTTGATTGTCGGCGAATAAATTTTCAAGACAAACAGTAAGAACAATAATCCAAACAGCGCTCCGCACACCGTTCCAAGCGTTCCTCCTGCAGCTCCATATGCATATGCCACAGAGTCATTGCTCGCTTTTTCTGCCACTTTTTTCCCCATCTCAAGCAGATAGCTTGCTCCGATAATACTGACGACAGCATTGACAATCTGTTCTAAAATCTGTGAGATTGCAGTTGGCATCATCGTCCCCATTCCCTGGAAAAATCCACGTAAGACTCCCATTACAGCTACAATCAGAAGTCCCGGTGCCAACACACGAAGTGCATAGGCGCTCAGTTCCATGGACATAATCGTTTTCGCAATAAAATCTGAGAAAAAGAAAACGATGCAGGCAACAACACTCCCGACGATAAAAGCAAACCAAAGTGCACCTTTAAAAATACGCATAGCATTTTTCCGCTCACCTTTAGACACTCTTGCAGAAATCAGCTTTGAAACTGCTAACGGAAGACTGTAGGAAGTCAGAAGCAGTGCAATGTTGTAAATAGAAAACGCAGTGGCATAAAATCCCTGCCCTTCTGTCCCCAAAATATTTGTTACCGGAATGCGATATGCAATCCCGATGATTCTTGTAATAATTCCTGCAACAGCGAGAATCATTCCCTGCATTAAGAAACTATTGTTTTTCTTTTGTTTTTCTATCATAACTCTCCTCACTACCTTCTGCTAACGCAATATTTGCAGACGTTCTAATATTTCCGCCTGCTTTCTTTCCATCACCGCCCGCTCTTCTTCTTCCATATGATCAAAACCAAACAGATGAAGCATACTGTGCGCAATCAAGAAAGCGTATTCCCGTTCAATGGAATGTCCGTATTCTTCTGCCTGCGAAACTACTTTTTCTTTTGAAATGACAATGTCTCCAAGCATCAGCTCCCCGCTCTCCGGATTAAAATACTCAAGGGCATCTTCCAGAAAAGAAAATGATCCTGCCGTCTCATAGTCTACCATCGGGAAGGAAAGCACATCCGTCGCGCGGTCAATTCCACGAAAATTACGGTTCATCTCCTGAATCTCATCATTCATTGTCAAAAGCAGATTCACCTCTGCCTCATACGGGCATTTTGCATAATCCAAAGCCATCTCAATTACTTTTACCGCAAGTTCTTCGCAAGGAAGCGAAAGCTTCAAACTGCCCTCTTCTTCAAATAATAAAGTCATTATTTTCTCCTTTTGTCTCTCGGACGTTCTTTCTTTTGTTCAAATTCTTCGTACGCTTTTACAATCTTCTGCACCAAAGGATGTCTGACAACATCTTTGCTGGATAAATTACAGACTGTAATATCATCAATATTGCGAACTACTTTTGTCGCAATATCCAATCCGGACACCATTCCGGATGGAAGGTCTTTTTGTGTGGAGTCTCCTGTAATTACCACTTTTGAGCCAAAACCGATTCTGGTCAGAAACATCTTCATCTGAGCAGGTGTCGTATTTTGTGCCTCGTCCAAAATAATAAATGCATTGTCAAGCGTACGCCCTCTCATGTACGCTAAAGGAGCCACTTCAATCAACCCTTTTTCGGAATTTTTGATAAAACTCTCTGCCCCCATAATTTGATACAGCGCATCATACAATGGTCTTAAGTACGGATCGATCTTACTTTGCAGATCGCCCGGAAGGAAACCAAGTTTTTCTCCCGCTTCAATAGCCGGACGTGTCAAGATGATTCTTCCAACTTCATTGTTCTTAAACGCCGTAATTGCCATTGCCATCGCAAGGTATGTCTTTCCGGTTCCCGCAGGTCCAAGTCCGAATACGATCATTTGCTTTCGGATTGCATCCACATATTTCTTCTGCCCGAGTGTCTTCGGCTTAATTGGTTTCCCCTGCAAAGTATGACAGATAATATCCTTGTCAATCTCTACGATTCCCTTTTCATTGTCCTCAAAGACCAGTGAAATCGCATAATCTACATTCTGTTCTGTAATGGTGTTGCCTCGCTTTGACAGCTCCGCAAGCTGCTCCAGCACTCGTTTTGCCTGATTCACACGCTGAGCTTCTCCTAAAATCTTCGTATGTCCATCCCGTGCGATTAATGTCACTTGTAAAGTACGTTCTATCTTCTTTGCAAATGCATCAAACTGCCCGAATATATTCTTTTCATGTGCAACAGGTATTTCAATGAATTCTTCCAGTATACTCATTTGCCTATCCCTTTCTATTTTCATAATCTTTTTTATTGTATCACAGGAAATCACTAGAAATCAATCTTTTCCGTTTCGTTGTGTTGACCAATTTTCTCCTGAATTCGGAGCGTTCCTTTGGCTTTTGCACTATTTTCTTGTAAATAAATCTTCACATCTTTCTGCAATATCTCTATTTTCTTTTCTTCCAGTTCCTTGCAGAACAACTGAAACTCCTCGCTTAAAAGTATCCTCATTTCTTCTTGTGTGTATACTTTTTCTTTTGATTCATACTGGCGGATTTCTTTAACTCCAAATGATATGGGAATGTAAAAATGCTCCCCGATTTTCAAACGCCACTCACTTGTATAAATCTCTGCTTCCTGATAATGGTTCTTCCACCCTCCCAAAATGCCGAAATAGTTTCCAATCTTGATATAAAAAGCTTTTTTCTTAGCATCCGTATACTTTTTTTCCGAGTGAGAGAAGCGATGCTCATTTTCATATTCCAGAGTAGTTTCCGCCTCAATATCTGCATCTGCATTCTGGTAGTGATAATTGACAACTTCTCCTGCATCATTTTTTACTTCGACTTTTCCGGAGACTAATATGTCCCCCTTTTTTACTTCATCGCCCGGCTTGACAAGAGGAACTCCATTTCTTGTAACGATACTCGTAATCCGTCCGTCCTTCTCGGCCACAATGTCATTCGGCGGCTCTTCTTTTGCCGCCTCCATCGGGAATGTGTCTGTATTTTCTTTGACCTGAATCATCAGTCTGGTTCCGGTCACATATGCGGACACCCACACGATATCATCAAATTCTTTTCTGATATCTTTTACGATACGCTCACAATTCACTTTCTTTTTTAACATTCCATGTTCAATGTGTTTGGACTCCAGAAACTCCAAAATAACCTCATCTGTTCTTGTGAAATTTCCTTCAATATGTATATTCCATACAAATAAAGACATGACATAAATAAATATCACACAAAAGAGTATCCCGAAAAAAAATACTTTTCGTTTCCGATACTTGTGAAAAAAAAACGGCAGTCCAAACCGATTTAAAATTGTCACCTTTGTCCTTGTCTTTTTCAGGATCGGTTTTAATTTTCTAAATCCCCGGATAGTAATAAACATCTCATAGCTGTTTTCTTTTGGCTCAAGCCCCCACAGATAGATTTGTTTACGGCTGCACAAATTTAAGAATCGTTCCGTGGAATATCCGGTTACCTGTATAAGCAGATACCCTTGTATATATCGAATGATTGTATTTAACACGCCTTATCCCCCTTAATGATATTCTATTGAAGTGATACGACCGGTAATTTTCATCTCATCATTTGTGTAATAGTCAATTTGAAGTGATTTCCCAATAATTTTAATCTGACCTATTTTTGTCTGTATGCGAATTAATAAGTCGGTGTATTCAATAATGCCTCTATAATTTTCCACACTCACTTCGTTCTGTCCGGTCATGGTGAGAATCGGGACACCCAGCACTACATCTTTCGGCATATTTGCCGCATCTGCCATGCGATTTATGAATGTTTTCTTTTCCATAAAAATGCCACACATATACTTTTATAGTAGTATATGTGTGGCTCTTGAAAAATATCTATTTTTTCATAAAATGATAATAGAGAAACCCGACTGTATCTGCAAGGAACCATCCAATTGGGATTGCCCACCAGATTCCCGCAATTCCGACTGCCGGGATTGCAGAAAGGACATATGCTAAAAGGACACGTGTCCCCAGCGAAATTATTGTCAATACAATAGAAAACTGTGGTTTCCCAATTCCTCTGTAAAGACCATACAGTAAAAATAAAAATCCAATCAGACAGTAAAAGGGAGATACAATCCGCAAATAGCGAACCCCTTCGAAAATGACCTGTGTCTCAGATGCATCAATAAACAAACGCATGAGAGGTCCCGCAAACAGGACAACCAGCGTGGAAGTGACCACACAGGAACCGACAATCAATTTCAATGCAGAATTTTTCCCTTTTTCGATACGTTCCATCTTTCCTGCTCCACGGTTTTGTGCCACATAGGTGGAAAATGCATTCCCAAAATCCTGCACCGGCATGTATGCGAAACTGTCAATTTTCACAGCAGCAGCAAAACCAGCCATGACAATCACGCCGAAACTGTTCACCAAACCCTGTATCATCAAAATGCCAAAATTCATAATCGACTGCTGCACGCTTGTCAAAAGTGACTGATTCACGATCATACAGAACAATTCTCTCTCGCCTTTTAACATCTGCTTGGAAATACTCACCTCTTTTACCTTCCACAGTGTATAGACTGCAATTCCTGCTGCCGATACTGCCTGCGCGATGACCGTGGCATAAGCTGCTCCGGATACTCCCATCTGAAGCGGAACTACAAATATATAATCCAATACGATATTGATCACCGACGAAATCACCAAAAAAATCAGTGGCGTAAACGAATTTCCCATACTTCTAAGTACGGCGGTGAAATAATTATATAAAAACACAAATCCCATACCACAGATAATGATAAATAAATATGCTCTTGTCATCTGAAAGATACTCGATTCGATATTCAAAAGATGCAGCAGCTGGTCAAGAAATAAAAGACTGGCACCCGTGATCATTACAGTAACCGCCAAAATAAACAGAAAAGACTGAAACATACTTTGTTCCAGCTTTTCTCTCTGTCTTGAGCCGTAAAACCAGGAAAATACAATCCCGCTCCCCATACAAAGTCCGATAATGATCGAAGTAAGAAAGTTCATCGTCATATACGAAGAACCGACTGCGGCCAGCGCATCTGCACCGATAAATTTCCCCACGATCATCGTATCCATCAAATTATATAACTGTTGAAATAAATTGCCTGCGATCAAAGGCAGTGCAAATACTACAATCGCTCTCATCTCATTGCCTGTTGTCAGGTCAATTGCCCCTGTTTTTTTCATCATGTCTCTTTCCTATCTCATCAAATTCCAATCTTCCAAGCCGTACCTCATCCATCAGTTCTGCCATCTCCTTTGGGAGACTTTCAAACAGATAGTGCGATGCACTCTGTGGGCGGTTCAGGTGTTCGTTTCGAATCTCCTGATTGACTGTCAAAATTTCTTCCAAAAGCCCTTTAGCTGAAATTCGTTGTGCTCCCTGCCCAAGAATGATCATCTGTTCTAACGCATCCGATGTCGCCACAGTCACATGATATTTCTTTCCAATCTCCTGCACCGTTTTCTCAATATACTGGTCCGCTGTCTCTGCCTCTTTGGTATACACCACATGAATGTTATGATATTTTTGTACTTCTCCTACATTTCCCGGTACTTTGTAGGCATCGAACACTAGAATCAAGGTCTGCTTCTTATATCCCTGATAATTGCTCAGAATATCCATCAGTTTCATCCTTGCAGCCTCTATGTTAATCTCCGACAATTCTTTTAAATCTTCCCACGCAAAAATGATATTGTATCCGTCTACCAGCAGATATTCCTTCTCTTTCACTTGTTTTTTCGAACGTCTCATGGCTGTCTCAGGCGCCTGCACACGCTTTGAAAAAACATTCCGTTCTCTTTTGACAGGTCCATATGTTCGCTCAAAAATCGCTTTTAACTCTTCTTCATCGATGACCGGAGGCAATTCATAACTATTTCCCGGCTTTTCTTTTTCAACTGCTTTTTCCCGGCTTTCTGTGTGCATATAGTCTTCTACCTGGTCCCAGCCAACGTAAAACCCTGCGCCATGCGAACAAAATACGGAACCAGTTGGATTTTCTGTATCTGCCTCCGAATCATACCCATAAGCTGCAATGACTTCCTCGGCATTGTGGCACGGTTCGTATCCTTTCAATGTATAAAACAGCCTGCCAAACCCTCTTGTGTATGCAACGACCTCTCTTGGGTAATCTCTCATGGCAGCAACAGGTGCCGTGCCAGTCAAAACAGCCATATCCTGCTCCATCTTCGGCGGATCAAATACAGCTGACATTCTCTGCAAATCTGCCATCGCACGTCCGACCTGATCCGTCGGAACCTCCAATTGATATTCGTATACCGGCTCAAGCAAAACACTCTTTGCTTTTTTTAAGCCCTGTCTGACAGCCCTGTAAGTTGCCTGTCTGAAATCGCCTCCCTCAGTGTGTTTTTGATGTGCTTTTCCGGTAATCAGCGTAATTTTCATGTCAGTAATCTCGGACCCGGTCAGGACACCTCGATGCGCCTTTTCTTCTAGATGTGTCAATATCAGCCGCTGCCAGTTGCGGTCTAATATATCTTCACTGCAGTCAGTCTCAAAGACAAGTCCGCATCCCTGTGGGAGCGGTTCTAACAGCAGACGTACTTCCGCATAATGACGGAGAGGCTCAAAATGTCCGGCGCCCTCCACGGGTGCAGAAATCGTCTCTTTATATACAATATTTCCGGCGCCAAACTCAACCGCAGTCTGAAACCGTTCTAAAATCATACTTTTTAAAATCTCAATCTGCACCTCTCCCATCACCTGTGCGTGAATCTCATTAAACTGCTGGTCCCATACAATATGAAGTTCCGGCTCTTCCTCTTCCAGCTCTTTTAAATTAAGAAGCATCTCGTGCACATCACATCCATCCGGAAGCAGAATCTGATAATTTAATACCGGGGTAAGCATTGGAGCAGCCGCGGTCTTTTCTGCGCCAAGGCCATCACCGGAGTAAGTTTTGGACAGTCCCGTGACCGCACAGATTACCCCCGCCTTTGCTTCGTTGACACTCTGATAAGAAGCCCCTGAATAAATTCGAATCTGATCAGCTTTTTCTTCTTCTTTCAAAAGCATCTTCACTTTTAAGGTACCGCCTGTAACTTTCATGTGCGTGAGACGCATTCCTTGCGGATCTCTTGAAATCTTATATATTTTTGCTCCAAATTCTTCTGGATACACAGGACAGACCGTATAGCGATCCAGTGCATCCAAAAAAGTGTCCACTCCTTCTAACTTCAACGCAGAACCAAAATAGCATGGAAATACTTCTCTTCTCTGGATTGCAGTACAAATTTCCTGCTCTGTAATTGCCTCTCCTTCCAGATATTTTTCCAATAGACTCTCATTACACATGGCAACTGCCTCAAAAAAGGCATCGGAATCTTTCGGAAGGGTAAAATCGACACAAGATGGATCCAACCGCTTTTGAAGTTCTGTAAGCAGTTCTCTTTTGTCAGTCCCTGGCTGATCCATTTTATTGACAAAGAGAAAAGCTGGTATCTTATATCTCTTTAGGAGACGCCACAGAGTCTGAACATGCCCCTGCACTCCATCCGCGCCGCTGATTACAAGCACTGCATAATCCAGCACTTGAAGCGTACGCTCCATCTCCGCCGAGAAATCAACATGTCCCGGAGTATCTAAAAACGTTACTACTTTGTCTTTCAATGTAACTTCAGCTTGTTTTGCAAAGATTGTGATTCCTCTTGAACGCTCTAATTCGAACGTGTCAAGATGGGCACTGCCGTGATCCACCCTCCCAAGTGTTCGAATGTTCCCACTTAAATATAATATACTTTCCGCAAGTGTTGTCTTTCCCGCATCCACATGGGCTAAAAGACCCGCGCAAATATGTTTTTTTACTTTTTTAGGCTCTTCTTTACCCATAAAAACGCCTCCTATTCCATTTTGTGACCTGACAGCTTTTGGCCTCTTAACAACAAGAATAAAATAATAAGTCCTACAGCGAAAATGATCAGTGTTGTGCTAAGCATTCCCGCAGTCATAGCTGACAGATGAAAAAGAAACGGAAGTATATATAATACTCCAAACGTCCCAACTACCATTGACACGCAGATAAAAGTTCTTAATTTCGTAAACGGAATACAACTCTTTATCACTGCTGACATAGTTGTGAAAATGAGTAACAGATACATGACCGTCTGCGCCTGTTGTGTCGGAAGATCCAAGAACAATCTTACAGACATGATCATACCGATTATCACAAGTGCGAATGGCATCGCATTTGAAATTGCTGTTTTCAAGAAACGTCCTTTTACTTTTCTTGTGTCTGACTCAAAGATTGTAAGGAAAGATGGCCATGCTTCCATAGCAGCATCAATCAATGTGATCTGTATCGGAATAAACGGAAACGGCATATTGATTACAAGACAAAAGATAGTAAGCAAAACAGAATAGATTGTCTTAATAAAAAAGACACCTGCTGTTCTTGTTACGTTATTGATTACCCTTCGTCCCTGCAGAACAACCTGAGGTAAGTGCGTAAAATCAGACTCCATCAGTACAATCTGCGAAATCTGTCTGCTTGCATCGCTGCCTTCTGCGACCGCTATCGAACAATCCGCCTCGCGAAGCGCAAGAAGATCGTTAACGCCATCTCCGGTCATTGCAACATGATGCCCCTTCCGCTTGAGTGCCAAGACAAGCTGCTGCTTCTGTTTCGGTGTCACTCGTGCAAATACAGAATAATTTTCACATAATTCATCATAATCAACTGTTCCCTTTAATTCAGACATATCTATAGCCTTCTGCCATGTATGAAGACCTGCCTTTTTCGCCACCATAGAGACCGTCTTTACATGATCTCCTGAGATTACCTTGACATCTACACCTTCTCTGTAGAAGTATTCCAATGTCTCTTTCGCATTTTTCCGAATACCATCTTCCAGAGAAATAAGATATAGTGGTTCTATACCTTGCGGAAGTTCTTCTTCATTTTCCCATTTTCCCCTGTACAAGCCCATAGCGATTACTCGTAATCCCTGCTTGAGCATCTCTTCTGCCACTTTGTACTCCTGCGTTAAAATTCGCTCCGGCGCACCGATAAAGACCGTTCCAATCCCCTCGAAAGAGATTGCACCCCATTTTCTCTTAGATGAAAATGCGATTTTTTGTATCGCTGAAAAATTGCTGACTGAAGAAAATTTACTTCTGAGCGCCTGCATTGTCACGTTATTGTCATCACTTTCTGCTATATAGGCATGTAAGAGTTTCTCAGCCATCTGTTTCGTCATATCGACATCTTGCATTTTTGCATTATTTTCCAGATAAACGAGATCCTTTACCTGCATTTTTCCATCGGTGAGTGTTCCTGTTTTATCCAGACATAACACGTCGACATGCGCCAATGTCTCCAATGCATAGATATTCTGCACCAGTATATTTTTCTTCGACAGATAAATGACACCATTCGCAAGCGATACAGATATCAAAAGAACTAACCCCTTCGGAAGCATACCAAGAAGAGCAGCAGATGAAGCTACCACTGAATTTTCCAAAGAGCTGCCGCGAAGCAAATATGCCTCCAAAAACAGCAATACACCGAGCGGAACAATTAAATAGCTCGTGAACTTTGTCACCTTTCGCATAGAGCCCAAAAGTTCACTTTCTATCTTTTTCTCTTTTTTTACTTCCTCTGCCAGTTTTGTAGCATAATTTTCACTTCCGACATGTGTAACTTTTGCATAACATTTACCTGAAATGACAGAACTTCCCGAATACAGTTCACCGCCTTCTTCTTTTACTACAGCATCGCTTTCGCCGGTAAGCAGCGATTCATTTACTTCAATCATGCCCCAAATCACTTCCGCATCGTTGCAGATCTGTTGTCCGCTTTCCAATACAAGGACATCATCTGAGACAATTTCTGACAGTTCTACTGTTTTTTCTTCTCCATCCCTCAGCACCTTAATATGCGGACGATTCAATATCGATAAGTTGTCAACCAGTTTTTTTGCCTTGCATTCCTGTATAATCCCAACCGCTATATTTATTAGAATAATCGCAATAAAAACCATGTTGGAATATGCGCCTACCGCAAAAAGCATAACTGCAATAATAAAGTTCAAAAGGTTAAATAGTGTAAAAATATTTTCTTTAAATATCTGTGCAGTTGTTTTTGTGATAGATTGAGGCATCGCCTGTCCCTGCCCAGCCTCCTGCTTTTGCTTTACTTCTTGCTCTGTAAGACCTGTTATTGTTGTTTTCATACTGTTCCTCCTTATTTTTATCCCCCAGCATCTTACCACTTTATTTTTTTGCCTGACTATCATACCACAAAAAAGGCTGTCGTATATCTCAATTTTTAATCTGTGAATAGTTTAAATTTCTATTTTCCATACTGCAAGATGATCCGGTCGATCATTTTGGACGCTTCACTTCTTGTCAATTCCTCAATCTTTTTTGGGGAATTGATTCTATGCTTCAAAAGAAGTGTATCCAAATAACTCTTTTGTTTCGGTGTGATTGGCTGTACCTTTTTGGGACGGTACAGCAATTGCTCCGGTTCAAATAATCGGGGCTCTGCCGATTCAAAATAATGCGCCAGCATATGATAAATTTTTGCGGTCGCCAAGGCATCATAATAAGCCCTGTGTGCCGCATTATTTACAATTTGATAATGTTCACACAGAGCTCCAAGACTTTTTGATTCCAAATCCTTATGTACTTTTCTTGCTATTTTCAGTGTATCAATTCCCTTTTTTTCGAATGTCTCACCATATTGGAGCGCATATTTTTTTGTAAACTTATAGTCAAACATGATATTGTGCCCGACCAATACATGATCCTCACAAAAGTTTACAAAATCACGAATAATCTCCTCCGTATTTCTTGCATCTTTTACCATCTCATTTGTGATGCCTGTAATACCTGTGATCATTGGAGAAATCGGTTCATCCGGCTTTAGAAATTCCATAAATCGTTCCACAACTTTCCCATCTTGCACCTTCAATACACCGATTTCAATAATATTATCATTCTCTACATTCAATCCGGTCGTCTCCAAATCAAATGCCACATATGTCTTTATCATTTTTCGTATCCTTTTTGTAATTGCTCTATCACTGTTTTCGTCTTAGTAAGACGGTTGTCAAACTGAGTATAAAAATCGTTCTTCATATCATATGGCTCAATAAAAAATGACTGCAGCACAAACAAATTGATCTTTTTGATGCCATCTTCATCCGTCATTTTCATAAGCTGCTCCTGCAATTTTATCACAAAATTATGCCAATTCAAAATATATGTTTCATTTTGTTTTAAGTCCGGAGTATCAATCCACTTTTTCACCTTCACTTTTGTGCGATTCTCTTTCTTACATTCGTGTATCTGTAGGAAATACTGAAAACCGCCATTTTCATAATATCTTCCAAGCGGAAACAAACGGCAGATACCCGGTCGGAAACTGTGGATGCTGCATCTTCCTTCTTTGTCTAAAAATGCACATCTTTCGTGTGCACCACACATTTTTAAATTGGGCAAAATCAAGCCATCTACCACATTCAGTTCAATCTTATCAGCCAAAAGTTCTTCAAATGTCACTTTTAAGTTTCCAGTCAATCTGTAAATATCCAGCGGATCCAAGAGAATAGACTGCCCCATTCCCTGACAACAGTCAAAGCAGCCGTGGCAATCACCACAAGATCATTTGGTCCATATAATTTTCCGTCTGATATTTCTTTCATATCTATTTCACGTTTCATAAGTACCTCATTTCTATTAGTTTTTCAAGTTAAAATAATAACGGTATTCGACAAACACTTCAATCAATACTCCGATCACAACAACTGTAACCTCCGCCGGACTTCCAATATCCTTGAACCGCAGCACTGCAAGCACGATACAAATCACCGCAATTATCATAATCGGAAGAAACTTATGCAAAATGCTCATCTTTTTATATTTCTCCTTAGAAAAGTCTGGTGGAATGATCTCATCCGGATGCTTCATCTGACACCATATTATTGCACCATATCTTGAAAATTCTCTAGATGCCTCATATTCGATTCCATCAATCGTAAATTCCGGATACATGCCTTCTTTTGTAATGACAAGATTCAATTTATTCTCATTTGCATATTGGAATAATTCATCTGTAAATTCCGATGGTGTCAAGCACATGGAATTCGGTACAAAACGGAATTCTCTCATTGCTTCCAGTTTTGCCACTGTTTTATAGTCATCCAACAGATTTGCAAATACAGCGCCATTTTCTTCCGCCTCTTCCATCTTTATCAGATAACTGTCCGCATCAAATTGTTCTAATTCTGATTCATTGATCCGGTTACAGAAATCCAATGCATCGGACAGTCGGTCTCTCTCCTGTGCCAACCTTTCTTTTTGGAACTCCACCGCATCAGACAAAGTAATGTCATGATTCAAAATCTTTCGGATCTCCTCAATTGGCATATCAAGCTTTCGCAAGACTTTAATGACTTTCAGTTGTTTGATGTCTTTATCAGAATATTCTCTGTAATCATTTTCCGGATTCCGGTTTGGTGAAATCAGTCTCTGTCTTTCATAATAACGTATATTTTGTTTTGTGATTCCTGTTAATTGTTCTACTTCTTTGATGCTTAGCATAATCATCGCCTCCTCTTACCTCTTTTATAAGGGATATAGCAGGTATAAGGTCAATCTTTTTTTATATTTTTTGTAAAATATCTAATGTATGAGCTGATGCTCCAAGAAGTTCTGGTCTTTCACAAGTAGATAAATGATATTCTATAAAAAGACGGTAAGTCTCCTCATCCATCGCATTTAAAATCTGACGCATATAATTTGCCGGACCATCTGCCGCAATCAATTGTAATCGTTCTAAATCTGCAGCTTTTCGCACTGCATCAATATCCTCAACTCTTACATAATCATATAAATCTTCAGGTTCTGCAACAACATGAAATGCTGAATCTACTTTTCCGTTTTTCATACTCTCACAAATGTGATTTTCTTTGAATCCATAAGTGAGTATACTATATTCATTCATACAATATGCAACAAGAATGATACCGTCTTTTTTTGTGACGCGTTTTGCTTCTTTGAGAGCCTTCACCTTGTCTTCAAATGTATAGAGATGATACATAGGTCCAAAGACAAGAGTCATGTCAAATGACTCCTTCTCAAAACGTGACAAATTCAAAGCAGTTCCCTGATAGGCTTTCACACTGCTTCCCTTTGACTTTAGAATTCCGAGATTGTATTTGACCAATTCCACTGCTGTGACATCGTATCCTTCCTCGGCAAGCTGAACGGAATAACGCCCGGTTCCAGCACCTACATCTAAAATTTTTGCATCTTCTTTTCCTTCCAAATACTTATGAATGTATTTCATGGAAGTGACATACTCCACATGCCCATGGCGTCTTGTCAGACGCTTTTCCTCACAAAATTTATTATAATATTTTTCTAATTCTTTTGACATATCTATATATTATACCTTTTCTTTTTGTTTTTCACAATCCTTGTTCCATAGG
>ENA-OPSO01000577-OPSO01000577.1-human-gut-metagenome-genome-assembly--contig:-NODE-577-length-16030-cov-2.143725_pt1 | contig 16030 bp, 15 predicted proteins | sample MGYA00241455_ERZ501902 | MGnify/ENA primary metagenome ERZ501902 (study PRJEB25962, sample SAMEA2042405) | human gut metagenome | biome: human gut; feature: human-associated habitat; material: faeces...
CGTCTGTTTTGGATGGAAATGTTACGACAGCTGTAGTAGCTGGAATTTTGATGGTTCTAGGCTCCGGCACGATGCTGAGCTTTGGATATACACTGCTCACAGGAGTTATCATCAACCTGCTTGCAGGTGTATGGATGTCCAGATATATGTTGAATTCTGTAATAAGATACAAGTTCTTCAATAAAGAAAAATGGTTCCGAAGAAAAAAGGAAAAAAAGATACTGAAATTTGCAGAGGCAAAGAGGTATTTCTTCCTGGCCAGTCTGGCAATGCTCATCGTGGGAACCATTTGGAGTTCGGTAAATGGAATGAAATTAGATACCCAGTTCACCGGCGGAGTCATCTTAAGATATACATATAGCGGAGAGGCTGATACCGGAAAGATCCAAAAAGAGGTTCAGGATGTTGTAGACAGAAATGTCAATGTGCAGACTGCAAAAAATTCGGCTACAGGGGAAAAGAATCTGGTAATTACATTATCAGGGAAGAAAGGACTGACACCGGAACAACAAAAAGAGATCCTGAATACGATCAATGAGGGAAATACAAATCAGTTTGAGACGGCGGAGACATCGGCGATAGAACCATATATTGGTGCGAAGGCATTGAAAAACTCAGCGATTGCGATTGTTTTGTCATTCCTGTTTATTGTAGTGTATATCCGAGTGCGGTTTTCAGCATTAGGAGGACTGGCGTCAGGAGTTACGGCGGTGATTGCGCTGCTTCACGATATACTTATTGTGTTGTTTATCTTTGGAATTTTCAAGATTCCTGTGAACGATGCATTTGTGGCTGTTACTTTGACGATTATCGGATATTCGATCAACGATACAATCGTGTTATATGATAGAATTAGGGAACACAGAAATGGTGCAAAAAATAAAAGCACACTGGCAGAGCTGGTGGATATCAGTACGACAGAGACCTTGCAACGCTCTATAAACACAGCATTTACTGTGGTTCTGTGCGCATTTGTTATTTTTGTAGTTTCCGTAGTGTATGGAATGGAATCCATCACGAATTTTTCACTTCCACTTTTAGCAGGACTCATTTCGGGATGTTATTCTTCCATTTGTATAGCCGGACCACTATGGGTATGGTGGGAAGAACATAAAGAAAGGATTCAGAAAAGGAAAATGAAAAAGATAAGTATGTTTTTAAGAAATCAGCCTCCAGGAAGAATGATTGTGGGAGGATTTGCAGCTGTCATACTGTTTGGTATGATTCTGCTGCTCCTTCCGATATCCGTAAAAGATGGAGCAGAAGTATCTGCCATCGATGCGTTATTCACCTCTACCAGCGCAGTGTGCGTAACAGGTTTGATCGCGATTGATACAGCAGATCATTTCACTGCCTTTGGTCAGGGGATTGTGGCAGCATTAATACAGATTGGCGGGCTTGGAGTGACCTCGCTTGGCGTGGGACTTATGCTTGTGGCAAGAAAAAGAGTCGGAATCAAGAGCCGAATGATGGTAAAAGAAGCATTGAATATCGACAGTTATAAGGGGATTGTAAAGTTGGTGAAAGCGGTATTGCTAATGACGCTGTGCTTTGAAGCCGGAGGCGCTATCTTAAGTTTTTTTGTTTTCAGCCAGGATTACGATACGGTTCATGCAGTGGGAATCAGTATATTCCATTCAATTGCGGCATTTAACAACTCAGGATTTGATATTTTGGGAGGACTTAGGAATCTTACGATTTATCAGGATAATGTTCTTTTGAATCTGACAACCTGTATCCTGATTATTTTTGGAGGACTGGGATTTCTTGTGATTTTGGATATACTAAAACAAAAGCGTTTTCGCAAACTGACCTTGCATTCTAAGGTGGTTATTGTCACGAGTTTAGTTTTGTTGGTTGCGGGAACGGTTATATTGAAGTTGACAGAAAATGTGACATGGCTTGGGGCGTTCTTTCAAAGTGTTTCAGCAAGAACAGCCGGATTTTCCACATATCCGATTGGAGAATTTACAAACGCTGGTTTGTTTGTATTGTGTATTTTGATGTTCATAGGTGCTTCTCCCGGTTCCACAGGTGGGGGTATTAAGACAAGTACATTCTTTATCATGTTCCAGAAGATAAGGGGAACATGTACGAAAGGAATGGTACATGCGTTTCATCGGAATATATCAGAGCAGAATATTACAAAAGCGTTTATGATTACGATACTTTCGGGAACGGTTGTATGTATCGCTGTGTTTTTTATGTGTATATTGGAGCCGGAATATAGTTTTATGCAGCTTCTGTTTGAAGTGGTTTCCGCTTTCGGAACCGTTGGACTTTCTACAGGAATTACTCCTGAGCTCAGCATAGCAGGAAAAGGTGTTATTATCTTAGTTATGTTTATAGGAAGAGTTGGAATCATTACATTGCTTTCTATGTGGGTGAGTCGGACAGAGCCAAGAGCGAGATATTCGGAAGAGGAAGTTGCAATAGGATAAGAAAAGGGAGAAAATAAGAGAATGAAAAAAAATTAGAAACAGCATATGGGGTCATTGGTCTGGGGCGCTTTGGAGAAGCTTTGGCAATGATGCTTGCAAAATCGGGAAATGAAGTAATCGTAGTGGATAAAGATGAGAAAAAAGTAAAAGAGATGCGTCAGTATACAGATTGTGCTTTTGTAACGGATGATCTTAGTGCAGATACGTTAAAAGAAATTGGGATACAAAATTGTGATGTAGTCATTATTTGTATTGGCGAGAAAGTGGATGTCAGTGTATTGACAACGATGAGTGTGATAGAGTTAGGGGTGCTTCGTGTCATTGCAAAAGCGCTGAGCCCTGAGCAAGGAGCAGTGCTTGAAAAGATAGGTGCGGAAGTCGTATATCCAGAGCGGGATATGGCACTCCGACTAGGGAAAAAGCTATTGTCCAATAATTTTCTTGATTATGTTTCTTTATGTAATCAGGTCGAAATCCGTCAGATACGGGTTCCGAATCATTTGATTGGAAAGAGCATAGAAGAGACAGAGATTCGTCACAAATACCGACTGAATATTATTGCTATTGAAAATGGTGATGAGACAGATATCGAAGTGATGCCGGACTACCGTCTGCGTCATGGGGATATCATTGTGGTCATCGGAAAAGTCGATAACATTGATGTTTTTGTAAATGAGATTTAAGTGCCGGAGGGAAAGATTATGGAAATGACATTTATAAATTTCTGGCAGGAGATCGTGAGAAATCCGATGCTGTTTATCACAGTTTTACTTACATTGGGAGTTATTTTTGTAAATGGCTGGACAGATGCACCGAATGCGATCGCCACCTGTGTGGCTACCAGATGTATGCCTGTGCGTGCTGCAATCATGATGAGTGCGGTGTTTAACTTTCTCGGTGTTTTTGTGATGACACAGATCAACAGTTCTGTTGCATCTACGATCAGTAATATGGTGGATTTTGGAGAGCACACAAACGAAGCTTTGATTGCACTGTGTGCGGCGTTGCTGTCTATTGTGGTTTACAGCACAGCCGCCTCGTTTTTCGGGATACCGACAAGTGAGAGCCACAGTCTGATTGCAGGCTTATCAGGCGCTGCAATCGCCATTCAGCACGGAGTGAACGGAATCAATTTTGATGAGTGGATAAAAGTGCTGTATGGACTTGTGCTGAGTTTGGTTTTGGGATTTGCAACAGGATGGGTAGTGTGTAAACTGATTACAATTTTTTGCCGGGCGATGGATCGCCGAAAGACAAATCGCTTTTTTGGCGGGGCACAGATTGCAGGTGCCGCAGCTATGAGTTTTATGCATGGTGCACAGGATGGACAGAAGTTCATAGGTGTTTTGTTTTTAGGGATTGCATTTGCGGGAGGACATAATTCTGTAAATGGTATGGAAATTCCGGTGTGGCTGATGCTTTTGTGCAGTATTGTTATGGGTGTGGGAACCAGCGTAGGAGGAGAGAAGATTATCAAATCCGTAGGAATGAATATGGTAAAACTGGAACGTTATCAGGGATTTTCTGCTGACCTTGCGGGAGCAATCTGTCTGCTGTATTCGAGCCTGATGGGAGTTCCGGTTTCGACAACGCACACAAAGACAAGTGCGATTATGGGAGTAGGGGCAGTAAAAAGACTTTCGGCTATTAATTTTTCGGTTGTAAAGGATATGATGCTAACCTGGATCTTTACATTTCCAGGCTGTGGATTGATCAGTTTTTGTATGGCAAAAATATTTATGTACATGTTTGGATAAAAGGAGGAAGATGGCAATGTCAAAAAAACAGGATGATTATTACTTTGACAATTTTATTAAATGTGCGGAATACGCATGCAAAGAAGCGTATTTATTGAAAGAGATACTGACGGATTTTCAACCAGCAGAAATCTCAAAGCGTATGGAGGAAGTTCATGAAATTGAGCGTGAGGCAGATACGCACAGACACGAGATCACAGACAAACTTGCGAAGGCATTTATTACTCCGATTGAAAGGGAAGATATCATCGCGCTCAGCCATCACATTGATGATGTGACAGATAAAATTGAGGAAGTGTTGATCCGTGTTTATATCAACAATGTACAGGAGATGCGCGAGGAAGTCTTCAGCATGCTGAATGTGGTCATTGAATGCTGTGAAGAACTTCAGAATCTGTTGAAAGAATTTAAGAATTTCAAACATTCTAAAGAACTCAAACAGAGTATTATCCGATTGAATACATTGGAAGAAAAAGAAGATGATCTGTTTATTTCCAGCATGAGAAAATTGCATGTGGAAGAGAAGGATGTCAGAAATGTGATTGCCTGGAGAGAGATTTACACATATCTTGAAAAATGTGCGGATGCCTGTGAACATGTGGCGGATATCGTAGGAAGTGTTGCGATGAAAAATACATAAGTATAGAAATGAACTAACAGAAATACGAGTTAGTTCTTTTTATGTTCGCTCTAAAATTGTCAACAGGAAGTTTCCGCACGATGGCAGTGGCGCAGGGAGAGGAATTGTGCCGTAGTTATTGAGAGACGAGTGGGAGCAACACGGTTGTTTTGAGATTTGACCACCTCTACGGGGAACCAAAGAAAGAACGACAGGAAGAGAATCCTTGTTTTCAGATGATGCTGGAGGCGCTAAAGACCGGCAAGATTTCTGCGAACAGTCGAAATGTATTTTCTCTTTTGTATATGAGTGATGCAGTAGAGTTTACATACCAGATTATCAAAGCGGAGAATCTATTACATGCGACTTACAACATTGCATCAGGAGAAAGCATTACACAGATGGAACTGGCAAGACAGATTCAAAAGTATGCGGGGACGGGAATGGAACTGGTGGACAATACGGTGGGAGAGGGATATCGCCGGGTATTAAGTACCGAGCGTTATAAATGCGAATTTCCACACAAAGTGTTTGTTCCAAGTGAAGAAGGTGTAAAAAGAACAGTCAAATACATGAAGAAACATAGCAGGAGATTTCTGAAGAAGGAAGATGCCGGGGGAAGTATTGGCAGCCGCACGTGGAAAATGATAAAAAACATTGTACGTTTGCTCATCCCGTATCTGGAAAACCTGTTTTGCTTTGGAGTGTTTTTTATGCTGAATAACAGGGCTGTTTCCAGTGCGTATTACAATAAATTAGACTTTTATCTGTTATATGTGCTTTTGTTTGCAATCGTATATGGGCAGCAACAGGCGATTTTTTCAGCGCTGCTTGCCGTGGCTGGATATTGTTTCCGACAGATGTATGACCGAAGTGGATTTGAAGTCCTGATGGATTACGGTACGTATGTCTGGATGGCTCAGCTGTTTATACTCGGAATGGTTGTTGGATATATGCGGGATCAAATCCGCTACATAAAAGAGAAGGACAAAGAAGAAATTGGTTATCTGAACGGGCAGCTTGGAGATATGATCGATATCAATGAGAGAAATGTGCGAATGAAGCATATGTTTGAACGCCAGATTGTGAATCAGAAAGACAGCCTTGGGAAAATTTATGCGATTGTGTCAGAACTTGATCAATATGGTCCGGAGGAGGTGCTTTTCTATGCGGCGCATGTGCTGTCACATTTGATGGATACGCCCGATGCTGCAATTTATACTGTAGTAAATGGAGACTATGCGCGTCTGTTTTCTTTCACATCTGATACTGCAAAGAAGATGGGAAATTCCATTAAGTACACAGATATGAAAGAACTGTATGGAGAACTGAAGGAACGCCGCGTGTATATCAATCGGACAATGGACAACAGGTATCCCTTGATGGCGGTCGGGGTATATGCGGAAGAACAGATGCAGATTATTATGATGCTGTGGGGGATTCCATGGGAACGGATGAATCTGGCAGAATCGAACCGATTGATGATTATCGGTTCTCTTGTGCAAAATGCCGCAGTTCGTGCAAGGCGTTATCTGGAAGCGCTGCATGAAAACCGATATGTGGCAGATACAAATATTTTAGAGCAGGAAGCTTTTGAAAGACTTGTGAATGCGTTTTTCGATGCAAAGGGTAAAGGATGGACAGAATGTTCTCTTTTAAAGATAGAAGATGCAGCGCGAACGTATGAGGACACCGCGCATGCCTTCAGTTCGCTGCTTCGCCAGACCGATTATCTGGGCGTGCTGCAAGATGGGCTATATGTACTGCTTCCAAATACCAGCGAGGAAAATGCAAAATGGGTTATCGCAAGATTCCAAGAGCAGGGATGTAACTGTGAACTGAGGAATAGGGAGGTGACGGGCTGATGGACAGAGAGGAAATGTTGTTTTGCGTAATATGGGGATTAAATTTTTTGATCTCGATCTTGTGTTTTTTGTGGAAAGCAAAGGAAAACAAAACGACATGGAGAATGCGGCTTGCCGTTATGGTGCTCTGCCCGGTTATAGGACCACTGTTTTTTGCGTGCAGTCAGCTTGTCTATCGAACGATTTTTCGGCAGGAGGTAGATTTGGAAGATGTGATTTTCAGTAAAGAGCGCATTAAGACGCATCTGAAAGCAGATGAAGAGCGTGAACGCAACATGGTACCGATTGAGGAGGCGCTGGCGGTCAGTGATAGAAAAAATCTTCGTATGTTGATGATGAATGTGATTCGCGGAGATTTAAAAGATTCTTTGGAGTCAATCATGTTGGCTTTTATGTGATGACGTCCAGAGCAGAAGGGCTTCCGATGGTTCTTCTGGAGGCGGCAGGATACAAAGTGCCGAGTATTAGCTTTGACATTCAGACCGGACCAGCAGAGATTATCGAAGATGGGAAAACCGGATTTTTGATTCCGCCGTTTGACTTAGAGCAGATGGAAGAAAAGATAGAACTGCTCATTCAAAAAGATGCTTTGCGCAAAAAGTTTGCACAGCAGGCGGAAAAGAGCAGACAAAAATTTGCACTAGACAAAATCGTGGCACAGTGGGAACGATTGTTAGAAGAAATTATATAAAAAAGGGACTTGCATATCTGTCTCACTTTTTGCACTTTCTCTATTGATTTTACATGAAATTAGGAATACAATCGATTGTAAAAGGGAGATGAAGTGGAACACAAAAAAGGAAGGTGATGATGGTGCATCAAGTGGATATGGAACGGTTTGCATTTTTATTTTTATGTGGAAATAGGGACAGGCGCATCTTGCAGGGAAAAGAAAAAATGACATTTTCGGATCTTGACAGATTGAACTATATTACTGATTTTTTGGGACTAAAGCTTTACGGGCTGGAGATTTGGAACAAATATGCCGGACAGTTCAGGGAGCAGTTTCAACAGTTGCAGCGATTGTATGATGAGACAAGCAGCATTGTACCTTATGATCCATCGGAAACAGATGAAGATCAGCAGGAACAGTGGGTGAAAGATTTTTGCAGACAGGTACCGGATAGGAAAAGCCGGAGAAAATTGGAAGAAATTGTAAAACAACTTTATATGGAAAGAGGTTGGGAAGGATTGCAAAGCGATATATGAAGTCGAAAGAAAAAATCAATAAAGATTATAATGTTTTTAGAACTCTCCGGTTTCACTGGGGAGTTTTTTGTAGTATAATAAAAACAAATTTAGGACAAGAAGGTGAAGTTTGTGAAGGGACAAAAGAAGAATCCATTATATAAGAGTTTTGGATATGCTTTTGAAGGAATTTTTACCGGAATCAAAAAAGAACGAAATATGAAGATTCATTGTCTGACAATGCTATGTGTTGTTGCGGCAGGATTTGTGTTTCGAATTTCAGTTTCTGAATGGTGTATCTGTCTGATTCTGTTTGGAATGATTCTGTCACTGGAACTTGTCAATACGGCGATGGAAGCGGTGGTAGATCTTGTCACAGAAGAGAGAAGGCCGCTTGCAAAGCTTGCGAAAGATACAGCGGCGGGGGCAGTTTTGATTGCGGCAATTATGGCAGCAGGAGTGGGACTTTTGATTTTTGTCCCGAAAGTGTTAGAATTTATATAAACAAAGAATTTCATGGCAAAATGAAAGGAGACAGAATGATGGAAGGATTTGGAGAAAGCGTAAAAAAACTATTGTTGGCAGGAATCGGTGCGGCAGCAACAACTGCGGAAAAATCAAAAGAGTTATTGGATGATATGGTAGAAAAAGGAGAATTAACGGTAGAGCAGGGGAAAGCATTGAATGAGGAACTGAAGCACAATATCAAAAAGACGGTCAAAGAGAATGTGAATGTGTCAGTGAAACCGACTTCTCCGGAAGAACTGGACGAACTATTGGAAAAGATGACGCCGGAACAGATCGAAGCGTTGAAGGAGAGACTGAATGCTATGGAAGGAGAACAATCTGAGACTGAGCAGCAACCGGATGAAGAGCTCTAGACAGAATAGGAAGATGTGACAGATGGGCAGACAGGAATCGCAGGAATACAAAGAAAGATTGAAAGAGATGACAGGGGTACTCCGAAAGCATAATATTACCAGAGGAGTATCCCCGGAGAAGCTACGTCTGATTTTGGAAGATTTGGGACCGACGTTTATCAAATTAGGACAGATTATGTCGATGCATTCTGATATTTTGCCAAAGCGGTATTGTGATGAGCTGATGCGTCTTCGCTCTGAGGTGGCGCCGATGTCGTTTTCGGAGGTGGAGGAAGTATTGCGGGAGGCGTACGGCTGTCCATGGAAAGAGATTTTTAAAAAGATTGAAGAATTACCACTTGGCTCAGCCTCTATCGCACAAGTGCATAAAGCAGTCTTGAGAGATGGAGAGGAAGTTGTTGTAAAGATACAGCGAAAAGGGATCTACGATAAGATGGCAAGAGATATCGGACTTTTGCATCGTGCGGTAAAGTTACTTCCGCCAGTCAGCTTAAAGGGTATGGTTGATCTTGACATGGTACTTGATGAACTGTGGGCAGTTACAAGAGAAGAGATGAATTTTCTGACAGAGGCATCTAACCTGGAGGAGTTTGCAAGAAGAAATAAAGATATTGTGTTTGTTGGAGCACCCAAGATGTACCATGAGTACACGAACCGCTATGTGCTGGTGATGGAATATATTGACGGATATGCCGTCGATGATAAAGAAAATCTTCTGAGAGACGGATATGATTTAGAAGAGGTAGGTATCAAGCTGATTGACAACTATATCAAGCAGGTGATGGATGACGGATTTTTTCATGCGGATCCACACCCCGGCAATGTAAAGATTCGGGGCGGAAAGATTATCTGGATTGACATGGGGATGATGGGGCGTCTCACAGAAGGTGATCGAGAACTGATTGGAAATGCGGTAGAAGGAATTGCTATGAGTGATATCGGAATGATTCAGGATGCGGTGATGGCGCTTGGAGATTTTAAGGAGCCACCGGATCAAAGCTGCCTGTATGAAGGAATCAGCAATTTGCTCTCACAGTATGGTACTGCCGATATGGGGAGCATTGATATTGCCAAAGTGACGATGAGTCTCATGGAAGTGATGAAGGAAAATAAGATTATCATGCCGCATGGACTGACGATGCTTGCAAGGGGACTGACCCATATGGAAGGGGTGCTTGCTGATATTGCGCCGGAATTGAACATGGTGGAGATAGCCTCCAGACATATGGCAGGAAAGATGCTGAAGGAAAAAGACTGGAAGCAGGAATTGAAAAATGGCGGTAAGACAATTTACAGATCGTTTCATAAAGCAATCAATATTCCGTCACTGATCTCTGATATTTTACAGGGATACCTGAAGGGGCAGACAAAGATTAATCTGGATCTGCATGCATCGATGGAGTTGGAGAGACTGCTGCGAAGACTTGTGAGAAATGTTGTGATGGGACTTTGGGTGATGGCGCTGTTGATCAGTTCCAGCATTATCTGTACAACGAACATGAAACCTAAGATTTGGGGGATTCCGGCACTGGGAGCATTTGGTTATCTGATTGCGTTTGCCATTGTGATGTATGTGTTTTTAAAACATATTTTTTCGAGAAAATAGGAAGGATTTGCACAGAATCGATAAAAATTCATGTGTAAATCCTTCTTTTTTTGTAAAAGCATGTGTCTTGTCACCTGTAAAATACAGTGCTATAATAATGGAAGTTTACATAAGGAGAAGAAAAGCATGGATATGATTGATGAAATTAAGAAATGGAAAAAAGAAAAAAATGCAGTGATTCTTGCACATTATTATGTGAATCCAGAAGTACAGCAGATAGCAGATTACATTGGAGATTCTTTTTATCTGAGCAAAGTAGCGGTTGGATTAAAAGAGCAGACCATTGTGTTTTGCGGGGTGGCGTTTATGGGAGAAAGTGCGAAGATACTTAATCCGGATAAGACCGTGCTGATGCCGGACAAGTCAGCAGATTGTGCGATGGCACATATGGCAGATGCACAGACCATTCAGAAAATGCGTGATACATATGAAGATTTGGCGGTTGTATGTTATATTAATTCGACAGCGGAATTAAAACGTCACTCGGATGTGTGTGTGACATCGGCGAATGCGGTGCAGATCGTGAAAGCATTGCCGAACAAGCACATTTTCTTTATTCCTGATAAAAACCTGGCAAGGTATGTGGCCCAACAAGTGCCGGAAAAGGAGTTTGTATTCAATCAGGGATATTGTCCGGTGCATGAACACATGAAGCTTAGAGAGGTGAAGCGGGTAAAAGAATTGCATCCGGAGGTGGAAATATTGACACATCCAGAATGTCCGGAAGCAATCTGCGAGATTTCCGATTACATCGGCAGCACATCGGGAATCATTTCGTATGCCACTCAAAGCCCCAAAAAAGAATTTATTATCTGTACGGAAAATGGAGTGCGCTATGAATTAGAGATGAGAAACCCGGATAAACAATTTTATTTTACAGAGACTGAGCCTGTCTGCATGGACATGAAGAAGATCACATTGGAAAAGGTATTGCATGTATTAAAGACAGGGGAAAATGAAGTGCACGTGACAGAGAAAGTAAGAGAAGAATCGGGAAAAGCATTGGAGAGGATGTTGGAGCTTGCAAAATAACCGTGTTTGCAGTGAAGGAGGAAATATGGATATCAATACAGATGTCGTCATAGTCGGAACAGGAGTGGCAGGACTTTTCAGTGCGCTGAATCTGCCGGCGGAAAAAAAGATTGTGATGATTACAAAATCAGATGTAGAGAGCAGTGACTCTTTTCTTGCACAGGGGGGAATCTGTGTACAGCGAGATGAGGATGACTATGAAAGCTATTTTGAAGATACGATGAAAGCGGGACATTATGAGAACCGAAAAGAATCGGTCGATATTATGATTCGCAATTCCCGTCAGGTGATTGAAGATCTTGTGGGATATGGAGTGGAATTTGAACAGGAAAACGGGGAGTTTTTATATACAAGAGAAGGTGCGCACTCTGCGCCGCGTATTTTATTCCATGAGGATGTGACCGGAAAAGAGATTACAAGCAAACTTTTGGAGCGAGTGAAAGAACTTGAGAATGTGTCGATTTTTGAGTATACTACGATGACGGATATTTTAGAAGAAGAAGGACGATGTGCAGGAATTGTTGCTGAAAATGAGGAAGGAATCATTTATCTCCATGCAAAGGATACGATTTTAGCAAGCGGAGGAATCGGCGGAACTTACAAGCATTCTACTAATTTTGCACATCTGACAGGAGATGCGCTTCGAATTGCAAAAGAGCATGGAATTCGTCTGGAGCATTTGGATTACGTGCAGATTCATCCGACAACACTGTATTCGAAGAAACCGGGAAGACGATTTCTGATATCAGAATCAGTGCGCGGGGAAGGGGCAGTGTTATATAACAAAGAAGGAAAGCGTTTTGTAGATGAACTTCTTCCGAGAGACGTTGTGACTAAGGCAATTCAGGAGCAGATGGAGAAAGATCATACAGAGTTCGTGTGGTTGTCGATGGAACATATTTCAGAGGAGACGATACGAAAACATTTCCCACATATTTATCAACAATGTCTGGAGGAAGGATACGACGCCACGAAAGAGTGGGTTCCGGTTGTACCGGCACAGCACTATTTTATGGGTGGCATCTGGGTGGATTCTGACAGCCTGACATCGATGGAGCATCTGTATGCAGCAGGCGAGACAAGCTGCAACGGAGTGCACGGCGCCAATCGTCTGGCAAGTAACTCGCTGTTGGAAAGCCTTGTATTTGCGAAACGTGCAGCAAAAAAAATTGGAGCAAACCGATAAGAAAGGAAATAGAAGGATGAATAAAATTACGATGGATCTTCAAGTGGATCATTTGATTTTGGAGGCGTTGAGAGAAGATATCTCCAGCGAAGATGTGACAACGAATGCCGTGATGAAAGAAGCGGTCACAGGAGAGGTAGAATTGATTTGTAAGCAGGATGGAGTGATTGCCGGATTAGATGTGTTTGAACGGGTGTTCCATCTTTTGGATGAGAATACAAAGGTGGAATTATATTGTAAAGACGGGAATCAGGTGAGGAATGGAGAACTGATGGGAAAAGTGGTCGGCGACATTCGTGTACTTTTATCAGGAGAGCGAGTGGCGTTGAATTATCTGCAGAGAATGAGCGGAATCGCAACATACACACGCTCCGTTGCAGATCTTTTAAAGGGAACCGGTACAAAGCTTTTAGATACGAGAAAGACGACGCCGAATATGCGTATTTTTGAAAAATATGCGGTGCGTGCGGGAGGCGGTTACAATCATCGCTATAATCTGTCAGACGGTGTCCTTTTAAAAGATAATCATATCGGGGCAGCCGGAAGTGTGGCGAATGCAGTGCGCATGGCAAAAGAATATGCGCCGTTTGTGCGAAAGATTGAAGTGGAAGTAGAAACGCTGGAGATGGTAAAAGAAGCTGTGGAGGCGGGAGCAGATATTATTATGCTTGACAATATGTCCACAGAGGAGATGGCGGAGGCAATCCGTATCATTGACGGGAGAGCTGAGACAGAATGTTCCGGAAATGTGACAAAAGAAAATATTGCCAGCCTGACGTCACTTGGGGTAGACTATATTTCCAGCGGAGCATTGACACACTCTGCACCAATTTTAGATATTTCCTTAAAGAACCTTCATGTAGTATAATAGAACCAGTGATGCAAAAACAGGAGGTGAAGGTTTGTGAATGGTTCGCAGAGAAGAGAGCAGATTGTTCGTCAGATACAGGAGAGTAAGGAACCTGTGTCAGGAAAAAAGCTGGCGGAACTTTATGGTGTGAGCCGGCAGGTGATCGTGCAGGATATTGCGCTGATCCGCACAGCAGGTTATGATATTATCTCAACGAACAGAGGATATATACTGAATACGCAAAAAGCAATCAGCCGTGTGTTTAAGGTGCAGCATACTGATGAGCAGACGGAGAAGGAGTTGTATGAGATTGTGGATTTGGGAGGATGCGTGGAAAATGTGATGGTAAACCACAGAGTATACGGTCATATGGAAGCGCCGCTTGGCATACACTCAAGAAGAAAAGCGGCAGCATTTATAGAAGACATCAAAAGTGGAAAATCAAGTCCACTGAAAAATATTACTTCAAACTATCATTACCATACAGTGAGTGCGGAGAGTGAAGAAATATTAGATGAGATAGAAGAAATGCTCAGAGCAAAAGGTTTTTTGATAGAGGCTGTCTAGAAACAGGGAGGGGAGAACAATTTGGAGTTCTCCTATCCCTTTTTTAATTTACAGCTGATCTGGAGGATATAATCTTCCTCCTTTTTTTCGGTGAGCGTGTCAATCAGAACATCTTCGTAAAATATACCAGTCAGCTCTAAGGCGTTTTCAGATGCATATTGCAGCATTTTTTCATAGGTCGTATGGATGGTCTCGTAGCCTCCACAGTGAAATGCACGAAGATAGTGTCCGGAAAGCGGAACATTCTCTGGCCTATGGTCTAAAAGCAGATAGAAATCGGTATACTCTTCTGTCGTTAAATCGAACGAAGAAAGGTCGCGGATTCCCCCGACTCCGTAAGGACTTTGAATCTGATGTTCATTGCCGTAAAGAATGAGGTCTCGGATCGTTTTTGCAATTTCTTTGTCGTGCAGGGAATGCACAGGTGTGGTAAGCATATATTTTGCCGGAAAATGAATAACAGAAATATCGTCCAATGCAGATGCAGATACATTGTGAAGCAGCGTAAGTTCTTCTTGAATCCAACGCTCCATCTGCTGCATCGCCTGGATTTTTTCACGGATAAGTGTCTGCTCTTTGGTGAGCAGCTCAATGAAAAGCGATGTTGTCCGGTTGTCCAGATATGATTTGATCTCAGACAGCGGCATATCAAGTTCCTTTAATAAGGTGATGATTTCCAAAAGCTCCAGCTGTGAGATGGAGTAGTAGCGATATTGATTTTCGGGGAGTTTGATTTCCGGTGATAAAAGCCCGATTTTATCATAGTGAAACAATGTGTGCTTGGAGACACCTGCAAGTTTTGCAAATTCTCCGGTTGTCAGATAGGCATCTCGATTCGATTTTAATTTTTTCTCCAATTTTTGTAAAACCTCCCTTGACTATCGTGTTACCCTATAGTTTATGATAGGGTACAGATTGGAAAAAATCAATATACAATTGGAGGATGAGATGAAATATGACGAATTCAATAGCGCAGAAATTTAATGTGTTTTCATTGCTGAAGTTTGCATTCCCGACGATGGTGATGATGGTATTTATGTCTTTATATACGATTGTAGACGGAATTTTTGTATCCAGACTTGTCGGGAGCAATGCGTTGTCCGCGGTCAATATCGTTTATCCGGTCATCAATCTGATGTTTGCATGCGGGATTATGCTATCAACAGGTGGGAGCGCCATTGTCGCACGTCAGATTGGTGAGAAAAAAGAAAGTGAGGCAAGGGAAAATTTTTCTTTGATCGCATTGGTGAGCTTTCTGGTAGGAGTGGTGATTTTAGCGGTCTGGATACTGTTTTTGGAACCGCTTTGCAATGTGCTTGGAGCGACACCTCTGATTCTTTCAGACTGTAAACGATATTTGGGTGTTCTTTTACTGTTTGGACCGCTGACGATGATGCAGATGTTTTTTCAGGTATTTTTTGTGACTGCGGGAAAGCCGACACTCGGATTGGTTCTAACGATTACAGGCGGAGTTACCAATGTCATTTTAGATTATCTGTTTATGGGACCTATGGGAATGGGCGTGATTGGAGCGGCTCTTGCAACCGGAATTGGACAGACGATCATGGCGGTTGTTGGAATTGTGTACTTTTTCGTGATCAAAAAGGGGCTTTATTTTGTACGACCGGTATTTCGCAGAACAGTATTGCTGGAAAGCTGTGGAAATGGCTCTTCGGAGATGGTGAGCAATCTTTCAATGGCGATTGTGACCTTTTTATTTAACCTGACGATGCTGCGTCTCCTCGGGGAAGACGGAGTGGCAGCAATTACAATCGTGCTGTACGGTCAGTTTTTGTTCACATCAATGTATCTGGGATTTTCAATGGGAGTGGCTCCGGTGTTCAGTTTTAATTACGGGGACAAAAATTATGACCAGCTGAAGCGAATTTATAAAATCTGCATGTACTTCATCACGGTATCTTCTATTGTGATTCTTGTGATGGCGCTTGTTTTTGCAGAGCCGATAGTAGGAATCTTCAGTGGAAGAGATTCAAGGACATATGAAATTGCAGCAGATGGATTTTTCTTGTTTTTTTTT
>ENA-OPSO01000578-OPSO01000578.1-human-gut-metagenome-genome-assembly--contig:-NODE-578-length-15957-cov-2.623066_pt1 | contig 15957 bp, 18 predicted proteins | sample MGYA00241455_ERZ501902 | MGnify/ENA primary metagenome ERZ501902 (study PRJEB25962, sample SAMEA2042405) | human gut metagenome | biome: human gut; feature: human-associated habitat; material: faeces...
TTTCACGCCTTCCTTATATTTGGAAAACTTACGCAATTCCATTGCGACTTGAGTTACCAGCTCTCTGGTAGGACAAATAATCAAGGCATTCGCATATTTGTCCTGCGGCTGTACCATTTCTATTGCCGGAATACCGAAGGCGGCAGTTTTTCCGGTACCGGTGTTGCTTCTTCCCAGTACATCTTTTCCTTCCATAATATAGGGAATGGCTTTTGCCTGAATTTCCGTTGCTTGTTCATAGCCCATTTCGCTTACCGCACGCAAAATCGCTTCACTGATATGTAATTCATTAAATGTTGTCATTGTTACCTGCTTTCTTTTTGTTTATAAAATAACTTGTTTAGTTTACCACACAGCCAAGATAGCGTCAATCACTTTCCAAAACGAAATAAAGCCCTCTTTCAAGGGCTTCATCTCGATTCGGGATAGAATGACGTTGCATACAGATGAGGGAAGTATCTGTATGTGGCAACTGCTGCCTTTCTTATTCTATCGTTATTTGCTTTCAAAAGCTGTCAAAATTTGTCAGCTGTCTTGCTTTTTTATATAAGGCTTTAAAAAATCCTGCAGCTTATCGTAACGAACAAATTGAATTCCCTGCTCCTCATAAGCGATATAATAAGACTGTGTACTGTCATAGATGACATCATAGCGATTATCTTTGACATAGATTGCCGTTAACTCCACCTTGTAGCGTGTCGGATTACCGTTTACGATACGATTTTCATAAGCGTAATGGGTGCTGACATACAATGGGTGATCAATTCCTTCGATTTGAATTTCGTCAGCTTCTATATCTGCTAAAAACAAATCACAAGTCGTAAGCTCAATGTATTTCCCCGGAAACATTTGCTTGGCACTTGCAAGTACATCTTGTGCATTTAAGCCTGTTAATCGCATATAAATTCCTCCCGAAAATAGGCAATCCCCTTTGCTATCCCTTCATCATTGTTCGTTGCGCTAACAAAATCCGCATGCTTCTTGACACTATCCAAAGCATTTTCCATGGCAACTGCCTTGCCACAAGCATCAAGCATCGCAATATCATTTTCACCATCACCAAAGGCCAATATCTCATCAAAGGTAATACCGCTTGCATCACAAAAGGCAGATAAGCCACTTGCTTTGGTAACTCCCTTAGGCATGACCTCCAACCATCGCTTTGTTGTAAGTCCCAACCAATAGCTGTCCTTAAAATCATGTTTTGCCTGTTCCATTATCGCAGCTACTCTTTGCGAATCGAAATGTGTTACGCATATCTTATTAAAAATCACATCAATTTCACTTTCATCTTGGATATAACGCTGGTGTGGATACCCTTCACGCATATCGGATAAAACCGAAAATGCACCTGCCGTCCATGGAAAATCCTTTGGTATCTTATGTTCCTTGCGATAATGTTTCTTATATTCATAAATCTCCTCTGTCATATAACAAAGCAAACCATCGTCCATATTTCCGATAACTTCCATGCCTTTATTCTTGAAATAGGCAAATAAATCTTTGCATTCTGACAAAGAAAAGCTAGCCAATCGTTTACGCTGATCTTGCTTCATATCATAAAGTGCAATTCCATTGACCTCTACCAAATATCCGCCATAACGATCCATTTCCAATTCCTTGGCATATTTCATCAAACGCCGATAGCTTCTGCCACTTGATAATACCAAACGAACCCCTTGCTTTTCTAATGCAATAAGTGTTTGTTTGGTTTGCGGCATGATTTCATCATTGGAATTCAGCAATGTACCGTCCATATCCATCGCAATTGCTTTTATCATCTAGCATCACCCTTTTAACCAGCAACATTATAGCATCTCAAAGATAAAATTTGAAGTTACCCGTTACGTGTTTTGTGATATACTTTTTATGGTGATTTTATGAACATAACAAAAACAAATGCCATGCGCATATTGGATAAAGCAAAATTAGAATATGAAGTTTTGACTTATGAGCATCAAGGTGAAGCAGTTGATGGCTTACAGGTAGCAGCTAAGCTGCATCAACAGCCGCAGCAGGTTTTTAAAACCTTGGTGCTGACCTCAAATACAAAACATTATTATGTTTTTATGGTTCCTGTCAATTGTGAGCTTGATCTTAAGAAATGCGCAAGATGCGTCAATGAAAAAAGTCTTGAAATGATCCATGTTAAAAATCTGCTTTCTATTAGCGGATATATTCGTGGCGGCTGTTCTCCGATTGGCATGAAGAAAGCCTATCCGACCGTGCTGCATGAATCCGCATTACGATTTGATAAAATTTATTTCAGCGGTGGTAAGATAGGAGTACAGATTGCCATGTCTCCTGTTTTGCTATTGGAATTTATACATGCCAAAACAGCGGATATTGTGAAAAAAGCATGAAAATAATAGTATTTGTTTTTTCACATATACTTTAGATTATCGGAAATGTTAGTTAAATTACATTATTTTAGTAGTGAAATGCTTAAAACAGAAATAGTATATCGGCAAAACATTTTCTACTCCATTGTTTTAAAATTATATTAAAGCTATTTTTTGTGCTTAAATTTATTAAGAAGTATCTTAGCTGTCCTTTTTATAAATCTTTTCGGATAACATTTGAAAAAGGCCAAGTTGAATCTCTTATTTTTTGAAAGTTCATTAAGAAAAGTTCCTCTTTTTTTAGGCTTTTTTGATGGGTATTCTAATTGGTGATTAAATTTAACTGCTCTTTTTAAATCTGTTTCTAAAAGCTGAAGATTCGCTTGTGATAAAAGATGTTTTCCTTTATCACTTTGGCAAAGTACTAAAGAAATCCCCTTCATTTTTTCCTCCTCAGACTGTGTACTTCCCCATGAATCTCCCAAAGTAACATCTCCTACTCTTTCTAATCTTGCATATTTGCAACTATAGCAATTTTCTGTATACGTTGTGGAATTCAAGAATGTATATAAATAATTATCTGAAATTATATCACTATGAAATTCCTTTAAGTTATACTTCAAGCCAAACTTCATCTTATTTCTAAAACTAATATCCTTCATTTCGTTTAATTTTAGTCCATAATCCTTCAAAAACGCTTCTAAGACTAATGGGGACGGCGTACCATGACAAATTAAATCTACCGTATATAATTTATCATCTTTAATATATTTTTTTAGAGCCGCTACTTGACATGGTAAACCAATAAAAAGTACTTTTTCTCCATTTTTAAGTTTCTTAGATATTTCTTTATATATTCCTTTAGGATTACTTTTAATATATTTCGAACCAACAAATTTATTAACTTCTTCCTCATTTTCAGCAAAAGAAAACTCAAAGTTTCCATTTTGATTAGAACAGCTGCACACTATACCACCTGTTCGAACAAAAGATCTCGCTAACTCCGAAGCAATTCCACCCGATGAAGATTTCTTTCTAATATTTTCATCTAAAGCCCAACCTTCTTTAACCAAAATCGGTGTTGTTAATTCCACTAAACTATTATTTTGACAGATTAAATGACATGCATTACAGTTGATACATTTTTTTCATCAATAATAGCATTATAAGATATTAAACTATCCTTAATTCTTACAGCGTCTTTGGGACAAATATCTATACAGGCCATACACCCAGTACATTGGTCTAATTTACAAACTGTTTTCAACTCCATCACCTCTTTAATTGTATAAATTTTTTTACAATCGGTAACCATATATTAGAAAAAACTAAAATGGCTCCTAAAAATAAAATAATCTGTAAAATGAACCCAATTGGACTATCTAAAAATAATAGTCCTGATGATATAAATAAAAATAAACTTCCTCCAAAAAATCCTTTATTGCGCACATTGTATTTAATATATTTCTGCGTATGTATAATCCTAAAACAAAACACAGACATATAACTGATACAAGTAGCAATTGCTGCTCCATATACATCAAAAAATGGTATTAGAATAAAATTCAAAATCACATTTAAAATAGCTCCAAAGACACCAGAAATTAAATATCCAAAACTATCTTTATGTACGGTATAACTAGTACTTATAAATGTCGCTAAGGTAAGATAAACGAATCCAATTGTTAAGAAAGGTGTATACCTCCATGCAGTATAATAGTCATCAGCAACATAAAATCGTAAAAAAACTTTTGAAAAAGTTAAAAGGCATAAACCGATTAACATTACAATAACTGTCAAATTTAAAAATATCTTATTATTGTATTCACTTTCATCTTTAGTGCCTTCCGCACGAATCGCAGAATAACTCCATGCTTGATTAAAAATACCTGTTAATGTCGAAACTAATGTAGGTAATTTATATGAAACTGCGTATATTCCATTAGCCGCTATTCCTACCATACTTGATACCATAAGTCGATCGGAAGAATTCATGATCCACCACATAAAAGAATTAGGTATTAACACAACTGAATATTTTATCATATTAAAAAATAATTGTTTTTGTATTTTGAGCTTTTTAAATGAACGATAACTTTTTCCCATAACTATAGCATAAAATGCTGTGATTATATTTGATAAAATAAATGCTAACAAATATCCTTCAATTCCTTTTTTTAATACTATTAAAAAGAAAATATTAAAAACAGCTATAAGAAAAGTATGTATTATATTTCCAATAGAATAATAAAGAAGTAACTCTTTCCCTCTTAAATCACATAAGTAAATTTGGCTTGCCGCTAAAGAAATAATATACAAATAAACTAATACTGAGTAAGTTGAAATATTATTAAAATAATAACAAAACGGAAAAATTACGATACCAATTATAGCACCAAAAAGCAATAAATATGTTCCTATTCTAGTAATCTGATTCTTATCAGTGTTTTTATCAAGGGCGAATCTCATAACTGATTCGCAAATATTTAATGTTAAAACCGGTGCAATTACTGTACCAAGTGTTGTTACCAAATCTACAACACCATATTCAGAAGTTGTTAAAGCAGTTGTATACAAAGGAATTAGAAAAAAAGTAATTAGTTTTGAACCTAAATTTCCTATTGTAAATATCATTGTATTTTTTATTAAATATTTATTCCTATTATTTTCCATATACACCTTGTCTTCCTAATTAAAATTCAAATAAATCCTACAAATTTCTTATAAACTATTAAAAAATTCTATCCAATCGAATTCATCAAGAATTCTTTTGCCAGATAATTTCGTCTGATAATCACACAGGTTTTTAACTTCATTATCCCCTATCTCACTATTAGGTATATAAAAAGCACTTTGAAATTCCGGAAACTCTTTTGATGTAAATATTACTTTATGTTTAAAAGCTAATTTATCAAATTCTTCAACCTCATTCTTTGTACACCCATCTCTTTGTACCATAACTATATATAAATTATCCAAATTTATTCTTTTCACACGTTCAAACCATTTCTTTTTAGCTTCTTCAAATGATATATAGTGCTGAAAATAGATACTGATATCATCTAATCTTCCAACAGGAAATCCACATTTAAGAGACTCTCCCTTGCTATAAACCAAATCAACTTCATATAGATAGTGATTTAAGTTTTTTAAAAACTTTAAATAATCTTTCGCAGTAAACCTTAAATTTATAGTTGGTGAATTAAATCTTAATCCTAGCTCATGGAGTACTACCCCTCCTACGCAATTCATAGAGAGTAAGGAAAAATCTGTATTTTTAAGTTTACTTCTATTTCTTTGATTTAAGTTATACCGAAGTATTTTTCTATATACTTTTTTATAATCTAGCATAGTTATTCCTCTTTTAACGCTCTAAATTGCTCTTCAAATATTCAAGGCTCTTTTCTCTTTCTTTTTCTAAAATAGAATCAATATTTTTTTTATTCAATTCAATACTTAAAATGTTATGAAGATTATTGCAATCTCTTAATATATGTTGTTCTATTTCAAGCCTTTTAGTCAAATCTTCCAATTTATTCTTATTACTTTCTCGAACAATAATTGCCATTTTTTTTGCAAATTTAGCTCCAAATATTGTTCCATGGAATGTATCTGTTATAATACATTCTGAATTTTGGAATAATTTTAGCAATTCAAATGGAGTGAAATGATACCCCTTTTCACTAATCCATCTTTGTTTTCCAAAAGGAGCGATAATCTCTAAATTATTTTCATTACAATAATTCAAAATAGCATCAATTTCATTTTTATTACAAATTCTATCTTTATATGCATACACAATACAATAAGGTTTAGTTAATTTTTTATTTAGACTAGTATTTTCTATTTCTTTTCTAAAATCCGTAATTGCTACTGGATCTAAATTATAAACATATTCTTTTTTTGAGAAAGCTTTAACAAAGGAAGCAGTATTTTCATCTCTTACAGAAATAGCACTTAAGTTCGTCATAGCTTTACCAATTGCGATTTTCAATCCTTTCGTAAGTTTATCTACATTTGTTGAACCACAACTTGCTGCGTATGTAATTACTCGATCTGCTACTTCAACTTCACCAAATAATTGAGGATCAAACCCCCACTTTGATTTTTGCAGACAATTAAAAACTTCATCACTGCCTATCACACAAACATCATATCTTTTTAAAATATCTCCATTGCCTATTCCTAATTCATGTTCTCTAAATTGAGAATATATTTTAGATGTTTCTCTATTAGAAATCTTATTAACAATCCCTTTCATTTTCTGACATATCCAATTATTTTTAGCAACTTTATCACTGACTGCCTGTGCACTACATTGAGAATTTAATTCTTCATTCTGTCCTTTTTTTATATCTATAAAATCAACAGTATGTCCTAAATTCTCAATATTCTTTTTGAGTGAATATGCTTGTAACACTGAACCATAATTATTTACTTTCTGCATTGATAAAATACATATCTTCATAAACTTTTTTCCTCCCTATTCTTTTCTAGATAATTCCACCTAACAAGGCACAATCCTAAAAGAAACATCCAATTTAATGTAACCTCGAATATAGCCATAATTATCATTCCATAAACAACTATAGATAAATAAAATGTTTTCATATTTTTTGACGTTTTTTTATAACAATAGAAAACCGTTATTAGTAAAAATATTACACCAAAAAAACCAAAGTTGATAAAAATTTCCAATAATCCATTCTGTGCATTGGAATATAACTTTGTGAAACTCTTCATTAATGAATTGCTGTATCCATATCCGAGCCAAAAACTTCCCAAAACAACTTTTGATAAATAAACACTATAAATTTCAAATCTTCCTGTAACAGTGTATGATTTATTAAAATAATCAAAAACTAGTTTATTAATAAAATCTATTTCAAATATTTTTTCAATCCAAATAATAATCAAAGAGGATAAAATTAATGCAATAACAACCATCTTTTCATTAAGCAAGAAGAGTTTAATTTTATTTGGCAACACATTAAAAGAAAGTAATATCACTAATGCTATTGTTGCCGTCGTACATTTTACATACAATGTCAATAATATTGAAAAGATAAACAAAGCAAAATAAATAGTTTTATCCTTCTTTTCAGACATTTTGTGTGTAGATCCATATAACGAAATTAAAAGAACAAATAGGTATGAGGAAGTAAATTTATTTCCAAAAAAATAAGCTGCTTGATTGCTATTATTCTCTATTCCTACTATACCAATAGAAACAACAGTTAGACAGCAATATAATAGAATTATTCTGTACATAGCTTTTAACATTTTGTCAAACTTGCCTTTCCGCTTACACAAACCAATAAATGTGTACAAATCATAAAAAGTTATTGCGTATAAAATGGAATCCAAAAAATCCCTAATAGTATAATTTGTTTTAAAAAATGCAAAAGCTCCTGAAATCAAAATTGCACCGCAGAATAATAAAGAAATATTTGGTAAGTCTATCAGTTTTGATTTTGAAATAATAAAGAAATAAACATAGATTAAAATAATTATTTTTAGTATCAATCTCAAAGAATTAGGCAAAAAATACGGCTTAATTATAGCAAATATTAGTAGATAAGTAATTAAATCATAAATATTTATTTTAAATTTTATCATACACACTATAATCCTAAGTCATTCAAATAATAATATAATTTTAAATTTATTGCAAAAACCAATGCTTTTAAACGATCTTTAAGAAAAAAAGCTTTCTTTAAAGGATAAAATCTATTTACATACTTTCTATATTTTTTACCATCTAGTTTTCCTTCACTGATTCCTTTCATATATATTTTTGCAATATGATTGTCAATGTATTTCTTAAGTATACGCGTATCAACATTTTTAAAAATATGATCTAATTCATAACATATTTGAATAATATCAAGTGCATTTTTAGTTTTATCTTCTTTTTTTGTAATTGAATTTGTTCTTCTTAAATAATGATAATAAGAATAATCCGAAGCGAAGATTGTGTTTGCATTAAACACAATTTGCGGTGTCCAAAGTTCATCTTCATGAAAGATACCTTTTTTAAAATATAGCTTATTGTTTATAATTAAATCTCTACGATAAATACCAAAACAAGCAGCTGCATACAAATTCCTTTGTTTCAACTCACTCATTAAAAATTCTTTAGAAGTATACAATAAATTGGGCTTAGATACATACCCAAATTTTTTCATTTCTTGTGCCACATTTTCATATTCTTCGAAATATCCAAAATATAAAATATCAGGCTTATTATTTATCGATATTAGCTTAGAAATAATACTTAAGCACCCTTCTTCAATATAATCATCTGAATCCAAAAATAAAACATAATCGCCTTTTGCTTCAGTTAATCCAATATTTCTAGTATCAGACAATCCTGAATTATATTCTTTCGTAATTAAACGAACTTTTGGAAATTGTTCATAAGATCGAGCAATTTCTAATGATTTATCTGTAGAAAAATCATCAATTAGTATTACTTCAAAATCAGAATAATCTTGAGCAATTACACTTTCAATACATTTTTTCAAATATCTATCAACATTATAAATTGGAACTATAATCGAAAATAACATTTTCATTTCCTCCTTTCATTAACTAGCTGTTACTGCATCTATCCAAATCAATACACTGAATTTTTTCTAAATAAAATTGCTGTACTTCTTTCGATGTTACATCAATATCAAAACCTGCATTAATTACATATTCATGCATATCCATATGAGCATACTTATTTCCTGCTGCTTGTATACATACCTGTGCCCACTCAGCAACGTTTTTTCTTAATGAAACCTTATAAAACAATGGTGAAATATTTGCTATTTCTGGTAATCCATCTGAACAAATTGATGGAATCCCAGCAGCTTGCGCTTCTATTGCCGCAATTCCTAATCCCTCAAAACTAGATGGTAAAACAAAAATATCTAATGCATGAAATACGTTTTCCATATCGTTTCTATTTCCAAGAAATATAACAGCATCTTCTAAATTCTTTTGACGTACAATCTCTCTTATTTCCTTTTCTAATGGTCCTGAACCAGTAAGCAACAATTTAGCTTTTGAATTTATTTTTAATATTTCATTAAAAATTTCTAACAAAAACTTGTGATTCTTTTCTATATGAAATCTTCCCACATGACCAATTACAAAGCAGTCATCTATTCCAAGCTGTTTTCTAAATTGTTCTCTATTATCATCATTATAGATAAATTTTTTTGAATCAATTGAATTATTTAATATTTTAAAACCTTTGTTACCGAATAAGAAATCGCCTGCCTCTTTTGAACATGCAAAATACTCATTTGCGTGAATTAAAAATAATTTTTTCATAGGGTATTTAAAAAATCTAGTAAAATCTTTAGAAACAGCATTACTATGTGAATGAGCAATCCTTACTGGAATACCCCATTTTTCAGCATATTTCAAGCAAAAGTATCCAATTGTATAAGCATGCACATGAACTATATCATACTCAGTATTATGTTCTCTAAAAAAACTATTTAGATATTTACAAAACTTAAATAAATTGAGATCCTCCCTAAATGTAGAACGATAAATCTTTCCTCCTAAATTTAGAACTTCATCATCATAAAACTGTTTTTCTGAATATACAACTAAAAAATCAAATTGCAATTTACTTCTATCAATTTTTCTATATATATTCATCAATAAAGCTTGAGTTCCTCCAGCCTCCATTCTTTGTAGAATATGTAAAACTCTCTTAGGTTCTCCCATATCACTATTCTCCTTTAAATCATAAAAACAAAACTTATAGCACCATTATTCCGTTATTTTTTTACATTAAATTATACTTGTATATTCATTATTGTTATTGGTAACACTTACTTCCAGTATAATATTATAAATTACCATCCCACTGTTCTGATTAATTAAAACTCCTAAAAATAATCATATATTGGAGACTAAGATATATCGCATTCTAATATTACTTTACCTTCAGTTTAAACAAAATTCTTTTTATAACATTAAATATTTATTTTAACAATATGGATTTCATAAAACTAAGACATACTTCGTTATCTTACTTTCTATTTTTCAAAAGCCTTATAACTTCTACTGGAAGAACTGCTTTTAATCGTTCTTTCATCTGTAATCCAACATCTAATTTATCTATAAAATCATTTTCATCAATATTTTTATAAAAATCATTTCTACATTTTAAACGATTGCTTGGTTTTATAAGATTTCCTTGTTTTAACATTCCTTCCTCAAGAGTTGCCTGTTCAATATATGCAAATTCTTTCATCTGTTCAAAGAGGGCCTGCCCCTTTTCAGTATTTATAAATACACTAGAAACACCTTTTGGAGAGTTAAAGTCTGGGTGACTTTTCGCTATTCCCCAAAAATCTCCTACTGTCAAATCTCCAACGCGACTTATATTAGCATAGCTACATTGATAACAACATTCGCGATAGCAATCCCCCTCCATAAAATGCTTACCATAACGGTCTAGCGATAATGCCTTCGTTTTCGTTTTCGTTTTCGTTTTTAATAAATATTGGGTACCCCAACCACGCTTGTCTTTAGATCTAAAATTAAAACTAACAATTTCTTCACCAATTTTTTTACCTTGATACTCTATATACTTTTTAAACAACTTAGGTGATGGAACACCATGACAAATAAGATCAAGCGTATAAAGATTTTCTTTATCTCCGCCTAGATATGCATATAATCCCGAAATTTGACAAGGTGTCCCAGTATATAAAACAATTTTTCCTTCACTTAAATTTTTCTTAACTAAACTGTATGTATTTTTAAGATCGGACTGTACATATTTCGATGATTGAAGTCTATAACGATTTTTATCATTATCTATTTCCACATGCGTAACTGTAAGTTCATTATCATAGGCGGCACCATAAACTACCCCTCCATTTTCTAATATTGTCTTTGCTGCACTATCGGCAGCACCTCCAGATGCAGACCGCATAATATCAACTTCGTTTTTATTTTTCCATGCCCATACTTCAAATGGTTGATTGCGATGTAATTCTTCGTTTTCAACTGGACAAACATTCAAACAAATACCGCAATTTATACACAATTCAGTATCTATGTTCGGATATATAAACCCTTCTATATTTTCTTCCATTTTAATACATTGCTTTGGACAACTCTGTTCACAACTTCGACACCCAACACATTGCAATCCTATTTTAGAAACATTATTCATTTTAACTCCTATATATTCTCTTCAAGATATTTTTTAGCAATTTTTCTATATTTATCCAAAATATCCATTATCATTTCATAATCAATAGAATTATTGTTTATTTCTGAAACTTTTGAAATATCGGTCGTCATTCGATCATTTAGTTTTAGACGGCTTAATAAATCTGTTAGTTTTTCTTCATTTCCATAACTATCTCCTACACTTTTTCTAATAAGTGTAGCAAACTTTCTGTGCGTAATTATAGAAAAAATACTACCATGAAATGTATCTGTAATTACTTCTTCAGCATTCTCAAAATATGCTAATACTTCAAATGGAGAACAAGAAATAAATCTATCCGCACATCTCTGTATTCCACCAATTGCATAAACCTTTAAATTTTTTTGTTTTGCATACTGTTTTATCCAAAAAGCTTCTTCCTCTGTAATTCTTCCAGAATATGCATATAAAATTAAATATTTTTCATTAGAAGTTATTTTAGGAATTTTGTTGCAACAATTTATATAATCATATATTAGAACAGGGTCCAAATTATATGTTACTTCTTTATCTGTCAAAGATTCAACAATCATACCGGAATTATTATCACGCACAGAAATAGTATCAAACTTGTTTAGTAATCTTCCTATTTCTTTCTCTTTATTATATTCCTTTAATTTTTCCAGTGTTGTATTTCCAAATGATGCAGCGTAACTAATAACTTTTTTTGCTTTATTATCCTTACCAAATAATTCTAGTGAATAACCTACATTAGTATTTTTCTGAATACAGTTAAAGACCTCATCGCTACCTATTACAAGACAATCCAGTATAGGATTATAATTCATTTCTTTTTCAACACCTAATAATCGCATATAATTTTTAGCGAAAGATTGTTTATATCTAATGAATGAAATTTTATGAGATATTGGCGCTTTATACTTAAATGTTTCAATTCCTTTCTTAACTTTCCGAATAAATTTGTTTTCATTATTTGTATTATCTTTAATAATCGGAGCACCAATATGATAATCAACAAACTCAACCTTATTCCCTTGCTCTTCAATCAATTGCTTTAACGCATACGCTTGTAAAAATGATCCGTAATTTACAATTCGTTGCATTGACATAATCCCAACCTTTTTCATTAGTTCTCAACTCCAAACATTTCATTTACAATATTACTTAAGTTAGCATTAAACTCAGCATTATTACTTTTTATTCCGCTTCCCATCTTTTTAACCTTTTCATCATAATTTGAAATTATACCTGCTAGTTCTTTTAAATCTTCTACTACTATAATAGTACCCATTCTATCCGCTACTGCTTTTGAAAAAGTTAATTGATGGTCATTAACATGTTCAGCAAATTTCTTTTCTCTTGGAACAACTATCGGTGTTTTACCCATTTGCAATGGCATAATAAAACTAGAAGGTCCTCCATGAGTTATAACAATTCTAGCTTGCTCTACTAATTCCATCATTTCTTGATATGAATACAATTTTTGAAATTTACAATGCTTAGGTTCATATGTACTATAGCCGGATTGAATCACAACTTCTTCATCGTGTTGAGCTGCCCATTTATCCATATATTCAATAAGTCTATTAAATTGCTGTTCATGAGTTCCTACTGTAACAAAAATCATAGTCAGCCTCCTTACTACTAAAATATACTTCCTAAATTAATTGCCTTAGGATACACTTTTTTCATTTCTTCCCATTCCACAATAAATTTATCGGTAACTGGATAGCACATTTTTCCAGCTATTGTTGGTGCATCAATTCTATCAAAAACTTCAATGTAAATTGTTTTTGCTCCCAACATCTTTCCAATCCAAAAAAATGGAACTGCAGCTGCTGCTCCAGACGAAATAATAAGATCAGGTTTTTCTTTAGGTAAAATTTTTAAAGCTCTCCACGTATTTATAAATAATGCTTTAATAGATCTATTTGAAGGATAGTATGCAGGATAAAATTTTTCTCCTTGCAATAAGCTTCTAGCATCTTCTTTATCAAAAGTTACCCAAAAGCGTTCTTTATCTTTCCAAAATGGTTTCAACATATATAAATGTGTAAGATGTCCTCCCGAAGAACCTACTAAACATACTTTCATTTTTTTACTCATACTTTATCTCCCATCATTATTCAATTTCCTAACTATTCCACAGTACCTTATTCTCCTTTATTATAATAATACCCATACTGCTTATTAGAAGGATCTTCTACCTTAGTTAAGACACAACCTAATACATTAACTCCATTACGCTTTAATTGTACAAGTGCATCTTTCGCTTCCTTTTTGTTGGTATCCTTAGCAGAACAAACAAAGAGGGTACCATCACTCACAGAAGCAACCGGAATGGCATCGGATACTGCGCTGATTGGCGGACAATCAATAATAATGAAGCCGAATTCTTTTTTTAATTCCTCAATTAATCGCTTAAATCGCTTACTGGATAATAATTCCTGCGGATTAGGGACCTTAGATCCGGAAGTTAAAAGATATAATTTCCCGGCACTTGTATCCTTTTTATAACGTTTAAAATATGTTTCATCTTCAATATCAATTTTATCTTTATAGCTTAGCAACAAATTGCTTAAACCTACTTTATTGGTTGTATTAAAAAATTTGTGTTGCACCGGCTTTCGTAAATCGCAATCAATTAACAATACCTTTTCATATTTATCAGAACAAATAATCGCTAAATTACTTGATACACTGCTTTTTCCTTCATTTGGTGTTGTCGATGTAACATTGACAACCTGCACCTTATTTTCAATAGAAGAAAACTCAATGTTTGTTCGCAGTTGTCGATAAATTTCTGAATAATCAAACTGATTTCCTCTTCTGCTTTTTGATGCACTTTTTGTATTTTTATCAACTACAATTCGTCTACTCATACCTTACCTCTTTCTAAACAAATTTTGAAAAAAAGATCTTTTCTTCAAAACATTTGTTGTTCTTACTTCTATGTTCTTAACGATATTTTTCGGATTCTCACAACAAAGAATAGCGGCATTTTCCTCGCCGTATTCCTTTGCCAATAGCTCATATACATCAGAAAGCATGCACTTTCTAGGTCCATCATCATGATGGGTATCAGTGGCAACAACATGTGCCAAATTATGCTCAATGAGCGCAAATGCATTTTTCTGCGAGCTACTTCCTTTTTTCGCAAAAAAACTTGTACGATTGACTTGAATAATTGCACCCATATCTACCCATTGCTGTACTCTTTCCAAATCCATTCCATCATGAAAGTATCTTTCTACATGAGCAATTACCGGTGTAAAGCCTCGCAGCTTAATTTCATAAAGAATATCCTCCACATCTTCATTGCTCTTGATATTTTTACGCACATCAAATTCCACTAACACATAGTTTCCTTCAGCAAGCGGGTGAAATAAACCTTGATCGAACATTTCAAGATAATCGTCATTCAAGAAGATTTCCGAACCCAAATAGATTTGAATTCCCATCTCTTTACCTAATTCTATCAACTCATATTGGCGCTTTGTAATTTCATCGAAGTCCTCTTTTGAGAACCTTCCGGGAATATAATGCGGAGTCGATACAATGATTTCTATCCCATCTTCTTTCGCTCTGGTTAAACAAGCCTTAGCTTCTTCGAAACTTTGAACACCATCATCAACATTCCATGCTGAATGATTATGAATATCAACAAATCCTTTCATACTAATCCTCAAAATACGGAATCTCGGCTAATACCGGAATTTCCAAAAATTGCTCTGCTTCACTCTTATTCTTTAATCGCTTATCCAATAAAACTGCTAAAAAGATATATCCGCAAGACAATACAAAGCCTCCTGCAGCTCCGATTATCGCATTTTTCACGATACTAGGTGAAACCGGTCCTTCCGGAACCTTTGCATAATCAATAATCGTAATATTCTTTAGATTTAATATTTCAAGCATCATTTCTGTAAATGTAGAAACAGTTGTGTCTACAATATCCTTTGATTTTTGCGGATCTTTTGTTATAGCACTGATACGAATGATTTGTGTTTCCGCATCATTACTTACAGAAATAGAGCTTGCTACCTCATCATACGAAAGCTTTAGAGTATCCGCTACCTTTTGCAACACGCTATTTCCCTTAAGGATAGACAAGCAGTTGTTTACTAACTGATTGTTTCCGCTAATAGAATTCGCATCAACGGTTCCGGTCGTTTCATTCACTTTCGGGGTTAAATAAATGGTTGCCTCGCTCTTATATTTCTTATCAATAAAAAAGATCGTAAAAACAGAAACAAGTAAGCATAGCGAAAAAGTAGAAATTACGATCAAGCGCCAACGCTTTTTCAACTCTCTGAAAAATTGACCTAAATCAATTTCCAGTTCTTCTTTTTCTTTTTCTTCGGTTATATAGTTATCGTTCATCATCATTCTCCTTTATTTTATCATTCTACAATCGGCTGG
>ENA-OPSO01000584-OPSO01000584.1-human-gut-metagenome-genome-assembly--contig:-NODE-584-length-15864-cov-2.793788_pt1 | contig 15864 bp, 9 predicted proteins | sample MGYA00241455_ERZ501902 | MGnify/ENA primary metagenome ERZ501902 (study PRJEB25962, sample SAMEA2042405) | human gut metagenome | biome: human gut; feature: human-associated habitat; material: faeces...
CGGATTTTTATTTTGTGATATGCTAATTATTTCCCTGTCAGTCTTTTGATGATTTCCTGATAGGCTTCTTCGACGCTGCCCATATCACGGCGGAAACGGTCTTTGTCGAGTTTTTCGTTAGTATCCCAGTCCCATAAGCGGCTGGTATCAGGTGTGATCTCGTCGGCGAGGATCACTTTTCCGTCTGCATCGACGCCAAATTCCATTTTGAAGTCGATCAGGCGCACTTTACGTTCAGCCAGAAAGGCTTTTAAGATTTCGTTGATCTTCAGGGCGCAGGCTTTGATTTCTGCAACCTGTGCATCGGTTGCCAAGCCAAAAGCTTCGGCATAATCAGCGTTGATCATCGGATCGCCAAGATCGTCGTTTTTATAGTAAAATTCTACGATAGGGCGTTTCATAACATAGCCTTCTTCGACGCCCATTTTTTTGGCCAGGCTGCCGGCGGCGATGTTACGGGTAACTACTTCCATGGGGATGATACTGACTTTTTTACACAGCGCTTCACGATCGCTGAGCTTTTTGATCTGATGATGGGGGATGCCGTGCTTGGCAAGCAGGTCAAAGAAAAAGCTGGTGATCGTATTATTCATAATGCCTTTATCTGCGATAGTGCCTTTTTTGAGGCCGTTCATGGCGGTAGCGTCATCTTTATAATAGATGATTACTTCATTGGGGTTCTCGGTTTCAAAAACTTTTTTGGCTTTGCCTTCATACAACATTTTTGCCATTGTCTGTAACCTGCTTTCTTTTAAATAAATTTATTAGTAGAGCCGGCGAATGTAAGGCACTCGTCGCCTGCTAAATCGCAAGTGTTGATATTGGTAGATGGATTTTTTACATTGTTAGTTTAGCTTGTTTGCTTTTCATTGTCAATGATTTTTCGGAACATTTAATATAAAAAATAGTAAAAAAAGGCGTTTTTATGCTAAAAATCCGAACATTTAAATAAAAATGTGGGAAAATATTTGCTAAAACTCTTTACAAATCCTGAAAAGTGATTTATAATCACAGCATAAGCAACAGCGAAGTTGCGGGCCAAGGCCTGAGTTCGCCGTTGCTTTTTGTTTTATTCTGTTTAGTTTCAGTGAGGGGGAGAAAATTATGAGCAATGTACCGAAAATGTTTGGCAGCCTGGTATTTAATGAAACGGTTATGAAAGACCGTTTGCCAACGGCTACCTACAAGACTTTCAAAAACGCTGTCTTAAAAGGCGAAGCGCTGGATCTGCCGATTGCCAACATCATCGCCAATGCGATGAAAGACTGGGCACTGGAACATGGCGCGACCCATTTTACCCATTGGTTCCAGCCGATGACCGGTATTACTGCCGAAAAGCATGAAAGTTTTATCGCTCCGACGGCAGACGGCCGCGTTATTATGGATTTCTCCGGGAAAGAACTGATCCAGGGCGAGCCTGATGCTTCCAGCTTTCCTTCGGGCGGTCTGCGCGCTACTTTTGAAGCCCGCGGCTACACTGCTTGGGACCCTACCTCTTATGCGTTTATCAAGGATGGCTGTTTATGTATCCCGACTGCGTTTTGCTCCTATACCGGCGAAGTATTGGATAAAAAAGCGCCGCTGCTGCGCTCGATGTGCTGTGTCGACCAGGCTGCCAGACGTATACTGGCGCTGTTCGGGCAGGCGACCGAGAAGGTTGTGACTACTGTCGGGCCGGAGCAGGAATATTTCCTCGTCGATAAGGAGATGTGGGAGCAGCGTAAGGATCTGGTATATACGGGGCGTACACTGTTCGGAGCCAAGGTTCCGAAAGGGCAGGAGATGGAAGACCATTATTTTGGCATCATCAAGCCGCGCGTCCTGGCTTTTATGAAGGAGCTGGATGAGGAGCTGTGGAAGCTGGGCGTGCTTGCTAAAACGGAGCATAACGAAGTTGCTCCGGCCCAGCATGAGCTGGCACCTATTTTTACTACTACTAACGTAGCTTCTGATCATAATCAGCTGACAATGGAATTTATGAAGCGCGTTGCCCTGCGTCACGGACTGGTATGCCTGCTGCACGAGAAACCCTTTGCTGGCGTTAATGGCAGCGGTAAGCATAATAACTGGTCTATTGCGACTACTGAAGGCGATAATTTACTGAATCCCGGTAAAGAACCACATAAAAATACCCGTTTCTTACTGTTTCTCGCAGCTATCATCAAAGCTGTTGATGAATATCAGGATCTGCTGCGCGTAAGTGTAGCCAGCGCCGGTAACGATCATCGTCTCGGCGCGAATGAAGCGCCTCCTGCGATAGTATCTGTTTTCCTGGGGACGGAGCTGACCAATATTCTGGAAGCTATCGAAAAAGGGAAGCAGTACAATCCTGACGCGGCGGCGTTATTGAAATTGAGCGGCGATGTTATCCCGGCACTGACCAAGGATAATACGGACAGAAACCGTACGTCTCCGTTCGCTTTCACCGGCAACAAGTTCGAGTTCAGAATGCTGGGCAGCGAGTTTTCTATCGCCGGGCCTAATATCGTTCTCAATACTATCGTTGCCGAAGCTTTGAATCAATTCGCAGACAAATTAGAAAAAGCAGCCGATAAAGATGCTGCCATGAAGAAATTGATCAAAGAAACCATCGTCAAGCATAAACGTATCGTGTTCAACGGTGACGGTTATACGGACGCATGGGTAGAAGAGGCCAAATCGAGGGGGCTTCTTAATCTTAAATCCACACCGGAAGCGCTGCCTTATATGGAAGCGGAAAAAAATATCGAATTGTTTGTTAAACACGGTATTTTTACAGCGGCCGAGGTGCGTTCCCGGGTGGAGATCATGCTGGAAAAATATGCCAAAACGATCAATATCGAAGCCTTGACGATGCTGGATATGCTATATAAGGATATCCTACCGGCGGCAGCGGCTTATACTAATGACCTGCTGGGCAATGCTGCGGCCAAAAAGGACTTGGGGATCAAAAACTGCTTTGAAGCTGATCTGGCGGCGAAGATTTCCGAGTTGACCGCTAAAATGTATAACAGCGGTGAAAAGCTGGACAAAGCGCTGAAAGGTGCTGAAAAATGCGTCGATATGAAAGCTGAGGCCAACTATTATCATGACACGGTTTTAAAAGAAATGGAGCTCCTGCGCAGCTATGCTGATGCTGCCGAAGAGCTGATCGGTGAAGACTATCTGCCGTATCCGACCTACGGCAAGCTGCTTTACGGCGTCAACAATTAAAGGACGCCCTGGGGAAGCTGACAACGCGAAGAAGCGTATCCGCTGAGGATACGCTTCTTTTTTATAAATAGAGCTAAAATGATTGGATGTGGGGGGACTATGATGATGGAAAAATACGCAGCAGCGGATACGATGTGGGTACTGATCGGCGCGTTTATGGTATTTTTTATGCAGCCGGGCTTTGCCATGGTCGAGACCGGTTTTACCAGAGCTAAAAATGCCGGCAATATCGTGATGAAAAATTTTATGGATCTGTGTCTGGGCAGTATCGTTTTTTGGATCATTGGCTTTGGCCTGATGTTTGGCACGGATATCGGCGGTTTGATCGGTGCGCCTGATTTTTTTGTGCAAAACGATTATGGGGCGTCTTATCCGTCCTGGGCCTTTTTTATCTTTCAAACTGTTTTCTGTGCTACGGCGGCGACTATTGTATCAGGTGCTATGGCCGAACGGACGAAGTTTTCTGTTTACTGTATCTACAGTATTTTGATCAGCGCGGTTATTTATCCGGTCTCGGGGCATTGGATCTGGGGCGGCGGCTGGCTTGCGCAAATCGGTTTCCATGACTTTGCCGGCTCCTGCGCGATTCACATGGTTGGCGGGATCAGCGCCCTTGTCGGCGCAAAGCTATTAGGCGCCCGCATCGGTAAATTTGAAAGAGATAAATCCGGAAAGGTCATAAAAGTAAACGCATTTCCCGGCCATAACCTTCCCATCGGTTGTTTGGGCGTATTTATCCTGTGGCTTGGCTGGTATGGTTTCAACGGTGCCGCTGCTACCAGTGTTTCCGAACTTGGCTCTATCTTTCTTACCACTACAGTCTCACCTGCTGTGGCAACCGTCGTATGTATGATTTTTACCTGGCTTAAATATGGAAAGCCCGATGTTTCCATGTGCTTAAACGCCTCACTGGCAGGCCTGGTTGCCATTACCGCCCCCTGTGATGTAACCGACTGCTTTGGTGCAATTATCATCGGCACTGTAGCCGGACTGCTGGTGATATTCGGCGTATGGCTCCTTGATTATAAACTACATATTGATGATCCTGTAGGTGCTGTAGCGGTTCACTGTTTAAACGGTATCTGGGGCACCATCGCTGTCGGCCTTTTCGCGACAGATACCGCTCCTGCCTTTTCAAGAGGCTTCGGTGACGGCGTAAGCTTCGGCGCAAACCAGATCGCAGGTACCGGCCTTTTCTATGGTGGCGGTTTTAAACTTCTTGGTATTCAGCTACTGGGGCTTTTGAGCGTTGCTGCGTGGACATTGGTTACCATTACCCTTACATTTATAATCATCAAAGCCTTGGTAGGTCTGCGTGTCAGCGAGGAAGAAGAGCTTCAGGGTCTTGATCCTGTAGAGCACGGCCTGGCAAGCGCCTACTCCGGTTTTTCCATCCTGGACGTTTCCAACACTATGACGATGGATATCAACCAGAATACAAGCCTTGGCGCTTCCGATTACGAAATGGCCTCCGAAGCACAGAAGAACGCAGCTATCAGCGTCGTAAAACAGACCTCCGCTGCAGATACCGACATACACAAGGTTGTCATTATTACCAGGCTTTCCAGATATGACAAGATCAAAAATGCGCTCAATGAGTTGGGCGTTACCGGTATGACCGTCACTCAGGTTATGGGCTGCGGCATTCAGAAGGGTTCCGGTGAAATGTACCGCGGTGTTGAAGTTGACGCCACCCTGCTTCCAAAGGTCAAGATCGAGGTTGTTGTCAGCAAGATCTCTGTTGACAGCGTAGTCGATACGGCTAAGAAAACTCTATATACAGGGCATATCGGTGACGGTAAAATCTTCGTATACAGTGTTGACAGAGTTGTCAAGGTCCGCACTGGGGAAGAGGATTTTGCAGCATTGCAGGATGTAGAATAATACCATATATAGGATGTCTGGGGGGCAGAAGGTCTTTTGCCCTCCAGGACTTTTCCAGGGTGAAATAAGCATGCGGGGAATTTCCTGTTACTTGTAACTCGTACTTATTCGCTGTAGTATTAGTTTATGCTGATTAAGCCACAAATCAAATTTCCCAGTCGACAGGTATTGATTATCAAATCTTTATCTTATATTCGGGCAGCACCTTCACGTCATAAAGTTCACATCCCTCTTTTACCGGCAGATCATAATATACCTTATTTCCATAAGGATTAGGAATTGGTTTATTACTGGGATAAATACGAATTACCAACTCCTCAGGATATCCGAATCTCTTCAGTGCCATATGCCATTTTTCACCATTGGTAAACCAGTCATCAGCCAGCTTTCCATTAATGTAAACCTCCGCACGGTCGCCGTCATATTCTGTTTCAAGATAAAGCTGATGTACAGTCCCTGCCGTTAATTTTTCTATTTGTATCATATATTCCTTATAAGCCGCACTTCCATCCGTATCCTGTTCTTCTCTGAATAATTCTGCCTTTACGGAAACTTTCACCGACGTTGCCTCCAGTTTAACCTGTTCTGGTGCTCCTGTCACGCTATATATCATTATAGTTTCTTTTTCAGCCTTAGTAAGCAGAAACTGCTGTCCTTTATCCTCAATCAGGCAGCTGTCAGGTCTCTCGGTAATATACAGATGCCCTCCCGTCAGAAAGGCTCTGTCTGCCTGCGCCTTTGTTAATATCACATAATCAGCATCTTCCTTTTCTAACTCAAAGTACGGTCTTTCCAAATCTGACCAAAAGAAAATACGCTTTCCAAGCCTGCACAGCAGCGAAGCGTTTGTCCATGCAGGAAGAAGAGATACCGGCATAAGCTCCTTTCCGTTACCTGTCTCTGTGCCTCCGGGAATACGGAAAGGAAAAACAGCGCATTCTCCGCCCTTTATGTTGATATGTCCCAGAATTTTTTCACCGCCCTCCCAGACAATGCGGACGTTGTATTCCCTGTGATCATCCATCCTGCGTTTCCTTTGATGATTATTCACAAACAGGAATCCCAATCCGTCTGAAATATTTACTCTTGCCGCCATCCGCAGGGTATGACAGTCGTCTGCCGATTCCGGCTGCTTCTGTGCGAAATAAGTATCTGCTCCGGCTAAAATTTCTCCAAATGAAGAAATAAATAAATGAAGTTTTTTCAAAGCTCCAAAGCTTGTGTTGATTTCTCCGGATTCCCGAATACAGGTTTGGAAGTCATAGCTTTTTATCGGAAGATCGTTATTATATCCGGTTGCCCTGGATTCCTGAAGCGTACTGTATTTCCCGTCCGGATTTATTCCGCCATGGTACATATAGTAGCCCAGGAGATTGGCACCGCTGCCCAGCATACATAACGCCTGCGCCTGTATATCCTCCGGCCAGGGATATGTTCTTCTGTGACTCGTCACCTGAAGTCCGCCTCCCAGCTCCGCTGTCAGATAAGGATTCTTATGTATATTAAAGGTAAAATTGTTCTCTTCTTTTTTACTGAAGTCGGAGCCAATCGTATCATCCATTTTGTAAGAAGAAAAAATAAAATTGGTATTGGCAGGCATTTCCTGCACATGATCCGCCCAGGGTGCGTCCACATATCCACCCAGTACCGGAAGCGCTTCACCATCCGGTACATAAGCGCCGCCCCAGCCTGTGGCAGTATAGTAAGGAACTATAAAACCTGCCGCCTGCGCCATTTTTTTCAGGGTCAGCATATGTGCCATTCCTTCTTTACTGTCTGACGGTCCGCCGCAGTGTCCATACTCATTCTCCAGCTGGATACCCAAGATGGGCCCTCCATCTTTGCACATCATTCCTTCTGCCTGTTCTCCCAACTGCTTCCAGAAACGCTCCACGCGTTTCAGATATACAGGATCATTAATACGTACAGGGGCTCCGTCTTTTATAAGCCAGTCCGGAAACCCTCCGTTTCGGCATTCTCCATGTGCCCAGGGGCCAATACGGAGCCATACCGGCATTCCGATATCCCTGCATATTTGTAAAAAGCCTCTGAGATTTCTGCATCCTGTAAAATCCCATTCACCTTCGGCTTCCTCATGGTGTATCCAGAATACATAAGTAGCGATAATAGCCACACCGCCTGCACGCATTTTCAGCAGCTCTTCTTCCCATGCCTCCGGCTCATACCGGGAAAAATGGAATTCTCCCATTATAGGAATAAAACTCCTGCCATTTTTCATAAAGCTGATATTGTCTACTTCAAATCTATTGCCGGCCTTGTCCCTTCCTCCCATAGGAAGAAGCTTATCTCCTTTTTCAAAGTTATTCTTTATAATTTGAATCGTATTTTCCACTTTTTTACCCTTTCACACTTCCTAAAGTCAGTCCTGCCGTAAAGTATTTCTGGCAGAACGGATAAATAACCATCAGAGGGATAATGGAAATAAAAATCTGAGCAGCCTTCAGGTTTTTATCATTTACACTCAGTGCATTTACTATATCTTCCATATTCCCGCTCTGAATAATGGAACGCATATCCACTACCATGGTCTGAAGATAGGACTGAAGCGGATAATTATCCGTAAAATTAGAATAAATCAGTCCGTCAAACCAGCTGTTCCAATGGTTAATCAGGGAAAACAAAGTCACCGTCGCAATAGAGGGTTTAGATAAAGGCAGATAAATCTTGCTCATGATAGTCCATTGTCCCGCGCCTTCCAACATAGCTGATTCCTCCAGAGATTCAGGAATGCCTCTGAAGAAATTCATCATCAATATGACATTAAAAATCGGCACGCCGCAGGGAAGCACCAATGCCCAGATTGTATCGATCAGTCCCAGTTTGGAAATTACGTAGTAGGTGGGAATCAAACCGCCGTTGAAAATCATAAGGAACACAAAATATGCTGAATAATATTTCCTTGCCTTAAAAACCCTGTCGCTTTTAGACAGCGGGTATGCCGCCAGAACCGTAAGCAGCATATTAATGGGAACCCCCAGCACACGTTCTGCAGAAACTAAAGCTGCCTGCCAGAAATCCTTGTTTTTCATAACATAGGAATAAGCGGATGTGGTAAATTCCACAGGAAACAGCCTTACTTTATTTTGAACAATTGCATGGGAACTGCTGAACGACTGCGCCAATACATTTAAGATAGGAACCAGGCAGATTAACATAATAAGAGTAATAACAACAACATTACATATATTAAATAATTTTCTTGCCGGAGAAACTTTTATTTTTTTCATTGACCTTTATCCCTTCCTTCTCAGAATACACGATATCCGGCAAATTTATCTGCCAGCTTATAAGAGGCTACAATCAGGATACCGGAAACCACCGATTTAAAAAAGCCTACTGTGGCGGAAAGCGAATATTGCTGATTCACAAGACCCAGGCGGTAAACAAGTGTATCAATAATATCACCTGTAGAATAAACGCTTGCACTGTACAGGTTAAAAATCTGATCAAATCCGGCATTCAAAATATTTCCGATGGAAAGAACCGTCATCAGGGTAATAATAGGCGCAATTCCCGGAATGGTGACATGAATCGTCTGTTTCCATCTGCCGGCGCCGTCAATGGCGGCTGCCTCATATAAACCGGGATCAATCCCTGTCAGTGCCGCCAGATATACAATGGCATTATAGCCAAAGTTTTTCCACACATCCGTCAGAATCATCGTCCACGGGAATATGTTCTTATCCCCCAGGAAATTTACCGGTTCTCCAATCAGTCCAATGGTCTGAAGGAACATGTTAAAAAGTCCGGTGTCACTTTTGGTATTTCCCTGTGACAGAAAGTTTATCAGAATACCTGACAGAACAATCCAGGATAGGAAGTAGGGAAGATATGTTGCCGTCTGTACGGTCTTTTTAAATAATTTATTTTTAATCTCGTTAAGCATCAGAGCGAAGGTAAGAGGCACTGCAATATTGCCGATAATCTTTCCCAAAGCTATCATCAGCGTATTTCTCAATGCCGGAAGAAAATCGGGCAGATAATAGATTGTTCTAAAATTATCAAAGCCGACCCACTTTGACTTTAAGAAGCCCAGCCCCGGCTGGAAATCCTGAAACGCCATAACCAGACCAAATATCGGCAGATAATTAAAAATAAACAGCAGCAAAACTGGTAAAAAAAGCATCATGTGGAATGCCCTCTGCCGGGATCTTGCTGAATTACTCATGCGTTGTTTCTTTTTTCTCATAAACCATACTCCTCTTTTAAAACAGGAGGCATAAGTAAAAACTTATGCCTGCCTGCGTTTTCCCTTAATGATTCTGGTCGTACCATTCCTGTGCTTCTCTGGTAACTTCGGTTCCCCCAAGTGCCTCCCAGGATTGTAAGAAGGTGTCGTAGCTGTCAACACTGTCCCCTGATATAATTTTTACAATAGTCTCCAGGGCCAGCTTATCCAGCGTGGAAAATTTTGATGACATTGTTTCTGTAGGAATATAGTTATAGACCGAATAGTTATAATTATTATCTTTAATCAGATCCACCATAGTAATTCCGCCTCCCAAATCGTCTCCGGATACGGTCCACATTCCTATTCCAGCCAGAACATCGGGATCCTCCGCTTCCAGTTTTTCAATAAGAGTACCATCCTTTACTGCTGTGGTATAAGCTTCCATATTAGTCACATCAATTAACTGGGACTGGGTCAGTCCCTCTTTATTTCCAGTTTTTATTGCTTCATGTTCTTCATCGATATTTTCAACAGCCTCTCCCTGAGAAGTAAGCTGAACCAGACATGCTTTCCAGCCGCTGTATACGCCGCCTTTTCCTGTATACATATCATACTCTGTCTCATCTTCATAATAGCAAAGTTTATCCACACTCAGATTGCACAGCTTAATCAGTGCTTCAGGATTCTTGCATTTGCTGCTGATTACAAAATAGGTTCCGGGGGTTGTCGGGATATAAGGCTTAGAAGACCCTTCTCCCATACCGTCAGGAATCTTTGCGGATACAATACGTGCTTCAGGATTTGCTTTAACCGCATCAACAACAGGCACCATAGCTCCCCAGCGGGGTGCAAAATAAATACCGCATCTTCCGGCTCCCACATCCTGGGTAATCTGATTATAATCCATTGTACCAAAGTTCTTTGCCAGGGAGCCGTTTGCATACATCTCCTGAAGATCTGCAAGCCCTGCTTTCATTTCCTCTGCCAGGGAACCGCCCCATACTACCTTGCCGTCTTTTTCAATAAAAGTAAACTGCCCGTTCCAATAACCGGGAGCTGCACCATAGCCTTCAAAGAAAGCTTGGATTCCTGACCAGTAATTAAAGCCTTCTTTACCGTTTAACGCCAGTCCGTATGTATCATCTACCCCGTTGCCGTCCGGATCCTGTTCTGTAAATGCCTTGGCCACCGCTTTTAATTCCTCCATGGTAGTCGGTATTTCAAGATTCAGGTTATCAAGCCAGTCCTGGCGGATAAACATCATCATCGCATCGCCACGATAGTCATTTACCTGAGGAATCCCATATAATTTTCCGTCCACCTTTGCCGCATTCAGCGAATTTCCGTCTCCCCATGCCTGATATTCCCTAAGCTGATCAGAAGCATATTTTTCATAAACCTCCGTGATGTCAGCGATTACACCTGTCTGCGCATACTTAATTAAATCTGAGCCGCTGACAGCCATGATATCCGGATAGTTTCCTGATGCAATTGCAGTGGTTCTTTTCGTCTCCTGCTGGGAGCCATCCACGTTATACATGATATCAAGATTGATTCCGTTTTCTTTATAAAGGTTATACCAGGTATTATTATCTACACTTTCATCACCCTGCCACTCAAAATCAGAATTAAAGGCCAGCCCGACTTTCAGGGTAATCGGATCCTCATATCCATAAAGATTCAGTTCACCCGAATCCACCGTATCCGCTGCAGTCTGGGATGCCTCCGTCTGCACTGCATCGCTCTGCGCCATATTAGTACTGTTTGCCGTTTCGGCACTGCCGCAGGCCGCAAGCCCGGTTACGCAGGTTACTGCAATAAAAGCCGCCAAAAACTTCTCAAACCATTTCCTTTTCATTTCTACTCCCTTCTGCACGTTATACGCACATGTGTTTTTTGATTTGCTCTACAACAAAAATTATATAGAAAAATTTTTCTCTTTCTATTTACAATATTTTACTTTCATAACATTTCTTTACCAAAAAGGCTTATACATGGCATTACTTTGCCGGTAATGCCATGCATAAGCCTTTTCAATTGTTGCAGTTTAACCTTCTCCCCTCTGGCCCGGTCTTCTTTCCCCGATCCGCCCGGTTCTGGGACTCTCTGTCATTTTCCTATAAATATTTTGATAACGATATGCGCTCCGCCAAGACTGCTTCGACTTATTTCAAGCCCGCTTTTTTCACCCCAGTACAACTTAAGACGCTTATGGATATTTATAATTCCTGTTATTTCATCGGTTTTCTCCAGTTTTTCCCTTAATTCCCTCAAAGTATCATCAGTAAACATCTGCCCATTGTCTTCAACATGTATCTCCAGAATATCCTCCTTTGGCCGGAATGTAATACGTAGCATTCCGCCCTCTTCCTTTTCTTCCAGGCCATATTTCAGAGCATTTTCTATTACTGGCTGGAGAATCAGCCTGGGAACCATAACAGATTCATATTCCTTCGGAAGTTCTTCAAAATAAACATTAATCCGATCATGAAATCTCATATACTGGATATCTGTATAGCTTCGCGCATGCTCCACTTCACTTTTTAAAGAAATGCAGTTTTCATCATTCCTGGTAAGGAACCGGAAATAAGTTCCTAAAAGAGAAGCCAGCTTCTCCGCATCTTCCAGCTCTTCCCGCTTAATCTTATTTTTAAGAGAAAAAAAGCTGTTATACAAAAAATGCGGATTGATCTGCGCCTGGAGCTGCTTCAGCTCTGCCTGCTGAGCAAGTTCCTTCTGCAAAACCAGTTCTTCTATCAAACGCTTCGTTTTATCCTGCATATGATTAAAACCTTCAAACAAATAGCTGAATTCATCCTCACCTGTGTATTCCGTCCCGCCAGAGCTGAGGTTTTCCTTTTCCACTTTTGAAAAGGCTTCCATCAGTTTATTTAATGGCCTGTGAATGGTCTTTTCTATACTTTCAGAAAATACGACTGCCACTGAAGCTACACCTATAATATAAATAAACACGAGCCATTTATAGCTTTCCATGTTTTTAAGGACTTCTTTTTCCGGTGCATACTGTACAAAATATCCCAGATATGAAGATTGAGTAACCGATATCTGGTAATTTCCCTCTTCCGTTTTAATAACATCGGAAAATTCTTCCTTCTCCTCAAGTTCAGGCCGCAAAAGTTCCAAAATTCTGTTCCCCGTTCCCGCATTTTCTCCGCTTTCAATAAAAATACTCTGTTCAGGCTGGTATAGGAAGGAACCACTGTTATCTATTGTATTAAAATTCCGCAGTGTCTCTTTTATCTTTTTTTCGTTAAATTCTACCACAAACAAAACAGCCGGCAATTCTCTGGTCTGATATACCGGCACACCGGAGGATGACATAAACAAGGAGCCCTCCATATATTTCAAAGGAAAATCCGACATAGTATATTTCTGCCTTACAGCCTCAAAGTCATCAGCATCCATATCTGTAATATAGGAATCAGATATCTTCATCTTCGCATTTGGAAGATAAATAATGCCCGAAGCTACCAGCGGGTTATTTTCCTTCAGCATTATAATCCGTTCCTGTTCCGACAGGTAAGCATCCCTCAGTTCGTAGGCATTAAGAAGATTGGTATGTTCGACCAGAAAAATAAGTTTTCTATCGGAAAACATATTGTAGAGCATATTTTCCGTACTTTTTAAATGATTATCTATAGTTTCCAGATAAAAATCAGCTTGAGCGTCCATTTTGTCAAAAATGGATTTTTTCACCGTAGCAGTAGCCAGAAAATACAAAACCATGGAAAATAATACATTGACAGCCATAAAAACAGCAAAAATAATCAGTTGTTTTGTCCGGATTGATTTTTTGCATCCGATACCCTTTATCATACTTTTACCCAATTTCTTATATATCATTATTTTTTTCTCCGTATCTGTCACGATACTCTACTGGAGATATACCCACCGACTTTTTAAAAACCCTGGTAAAAGAAGGTGCCGTCAGATATCCAACGCGGACAGAAATCTCATTGATTTTACAGGCTGTGGTCGTAAGCAGTTTTTTTGCTTTTTCCAGCCTGGCATTACTTATATATTCAGTGATGTTGCAGCCATATCTTTGCTTAAATATTCTGGAAAGATAGGAGGCATTCAGGTAACTGATTTCTGCAAGCCTGGTCAGCGTCAAATCCTCCGCCAGATGGTTATCAATATACAGCAGTACCTTTTCCAGTACATCATTGGTTCTGCTCTTTCTTTCCGCATCCATTTCATCTGCAATAGCACCGGCTACAGCCTGCAGATAATTGGCAGCCTCTCTCATGCCTGCGTGCTTTTCTACGTAAATTAACTTATCCAGAGGGTAATCCGACCCTATTTTGTTTTTAATATGATTTATATTAATATACCGAAGTAAAAGAATCGCAATACTATAATACAGCTCCGTTGCCTTCAGTGTATCTTTTTTATCCTCCACACATAGCACGTCGGTCAGCTGCTGCAGCCTGGTCATAAAGTCACGAAATTTTTTTGTTTCAAGGGCTTCCTCCAGCCGCTTTACCTGCAGCTGAAGATTTACCGGCGCATTATCCTCAAGAAGCCCTGAGGCTAACGGAGCAGACTCTGCCATAATCGTTCTCTGCACATTGTTCCCAATCCTGTCAGCAGCCTCCTGCTTCAGCCTGTTCAAATAAGACTGTCCGTCTCTCAAGCGGCATCTCTCATCACAGGTGACAAAGGAAAGCGAAAGGGAGAATAAGATAAAGGCCTTTTCCTGTACATATTCCATTGCCCCCGCAAGATTAGTATACAGCCGCATCCAGGTTCTTGCCGAAAGAGAATCCTCCGGGAAACGAACCGGCTGTAAAAACAGAAGATAATAGCCATTAATATCATAATACAGGTAATAACTGATTCTGGGAGGCAGAAACTCTTCAATTATTTCACAAAGCGCCACCTCCCTTTCCGTTTCCTCTTCAAAGCTGATATTTTCTTCAAAGTTATCTGCCCGTAATAAAAAAATAAACAAATCCTTATCAAATCGGAGAGGTATTTTAATACGATTAAGTTCTTCCTGCGTTACATTGGCGGCTGCTGTATTATGGAAAAATTCTCTCATAACATTTTTGCGAAGAACATTCTGGGCTTTTTTAATTTCACTCTGATGCTCACTTTCCTGCATTTCCGACTGCATCATTTTATCAATTTCTTCGAAGGCGTCAGCAACTGCAGATATCAGTACCTCATCCTCTTCACTTTTCAGCAGATACCTTACATCCTTGTAGCCGCTGATTTCATATAGATTATCAAAATCCCTGTAGCCGGTCAGAAAAATCACCCTGCATTTCGGCCAGTTTTCTTTAATCAGCTTGAACAGCTCAATACCGTTCATTCCAGGCATTTTAATGTCTGTCATAACTACATCAAATTTTATTTTCTCCAGCAGCCTGACCGCATTCGTCGCTGATTTTGCCACATAGACATCTATATCCAAACCAGATTCATACTTAAACATTTCCTCCAGAGATTCCAAAATATCCGGTTCGTCATCCACAATTAATAAATTCCCCATACAGCTGCCGCCTTTCAATAAAACAAGCTACAATGCTTCCGTCAAATACCAAACTCTATAATGTATTATTTATCTGAGAAAAAATAAAGTTTACTTAAAATGTAGCATATTTTATCATTATAGGCTATAACATGTTAGCCTATTTTTGTAAAATTCTTGTAGTTGATGTAAAAGACATGCCGGCCATTCAGCAATCATATTCTAAACTTCATAATACAGTTCAGCAAGGTAATAGATAACTCCTGAAACAAATCTGATTCACAAATTCCATCCTTTATCCCTCCATTCTCTTTCTGATTTAAGATAAAAAGTGCATGTATGATTGACTTATTTGCCTGTATTTTTTACAATAAAGGGAGAATTTTTGTGACTGTTCAGCAGGTCCGTGCATTTACTGCACAGACCGTAAGAAAGTGATTCAAGAGTGCAAAAAAACCCATCTCCGCAGGCGATTTTAAATGAATACTTGCAAATAACTGTGAAGGTACCGAACAGTTACGAATTTTTGATCTTTCTTACCGAATACGCCATCATTGGAAAAGGAGCGCCCACATGCAGAATCTGGTAAACCATATTTTAGCTTACCTGGAATACCTGGAGTCTGTGTTCCAGCGGAATATCACCATTCATGAATTCCAGAAAATAACCTCGCCTTATCTGGCGCAGTTCCTTCCTTACCGTGTCCACTCCAATCCCTACTGCATTTATTTAAAATCACATCCTGAAATCTGGGATGATTGCATCATTAACCAGCAAAAATTATTTTCATTGCTGGAGAACGGCCCTTTCTGGGGCGTATGCCACTGCGGAGTAACGGAATATGTTTATCCCCTGAAACAGAGCCTCCCGGAAGAAAAGGTAATTGGCTTCATCAGTGTAAGCGGCTACCGCACCTGTACGGAAACCACCGCAGGCAAGCTGAGGCATATCTGTGAAAAATATGATTTGAATTATGAATCCGTACACAGTTTATTTAAGATGCATCTGTCGGCCGATTTGCCCGATACCACCCTGCTCGATACCTTGCTTTATCCACTTTCCTCCATGCTGGAAACTCTTTACCAAAAAGAATGCCTGC
>ENA-OPSO01000595-OPSO01000595.1-human-gut-metagenome-genome-assembly--contig:-NODE-595-length-15685-cov-2.199424_pt1 | contig 15685 bp, 21 predicted proteins | sample MGYA00241455_ERZ501902 | MGnify/ENA primary metagenome ERZ501902 (study PRJEB25962, sample SAMEA2042405) | human gut metagenome | biome: human gut; feature: human-associated habitat; material: faeces...
TATAAAAATAGTTAGGGTAAGCGGGAACCTTTCCATTTACTTGGGATAATGGGATAGCCTGGCTTAAAATGCTGTAAAACATTTTGCGGCTTTTTTGTTATACTGTCATTGAAAGGGAAAAAGACTACAAAAAAAGCTGTAGTGTACCGAATCCCACCAGATTTTGTTAACACTACAACTCGACCCAGTAGTCCTTGTGAACTACTATGATACATATTTATTGTAAAGAGTTTAATCTAAAAGATAATAAATATAATACTATTATTAAGATTAAAGTAATTTGTAACATAACTAACTCACTCTAGTATGCATGCATGATGTATAATCATCATTTGCATTACGATTTGGATCCAAACCATTCTTTTCAGGTACAAAAGCACTAATAACTTGAATAGCTGAAATAACAAGCAATACCGAAGAATCAAAACTATCCTTTCCTAAATATATTTCATCACTATATCCTAGTTCTTTACCAGTATTTAATACTAAAACATTATAATTTTTGTCTTTAAAATATTTATAACTATTAATCATCTTTTCTCGACATTCATCATCCACTAACATAACAATTGAAGACTTATCATTAACAGATCGATGCATACCATGAGAGAATTCATCAATATCTGAATACATTGTTGGAATACACATCGTTTCCATTAACTTTAGCATCCCTTCCATCGATGAACCATGATTAATACCATTACCAATAACATATAAATGGTTCATATTAATACCATAACTATTACTCTCACAATAATTAAATACTTTAGTTTGAACATCCTTAATAGTATTAATCTCATCTTTTAGACTATCAAGATATTCATATCTTTGACTATTACTAATAAGTTCTTTACTATATGCTAAATCAATCGCTAATAACATAATTAATAATAAAGTGCTACTATAACCCTTAGTCTTAGCATTACTATCTTCTTCACCACACTCTAAATACAAATGATAATTACTCATTTTATCAATTGGTGAATCTACGACATTAGTAATTGATAATAACTTAAATCCTAAATCTATTGCTTTTTCACCCGCTTCAATTACTCCCGAACTTGTTCCTGTTTGTGATATTACACAAACTAGGGTTGTTTTTATATCTTCAAATCTAATTGAATGACATTCATAAATAAAACTAGAAGGATTATATACATAGACCCTAATATGACATAACTTTGATAATAAAGAGCTAATTGACATTGCTGCATTGTAAGAACTACCATGTGCAACAAAATATATCGCTTCTACATTCTTTAATTTATCAATATCTTTTAAATTATCTTTATTATTTAATAAATTAGTTAATACTTCTGTTTCTTCACTCATGTATTTCCACATAATACTTTTCATTATATTCACCCTTAAGAAGTTTTAATCTTATAATCCATATAAACATTTAACATTAATGCAAAAATCATCACACAAGCCCCAATAAAAGCAGTTTGTGTAAATCTTTCATCAAATAGTATTAACGACCAAATTGGTGCAAATATTATTTCACTCATGCATATAACATTAGCGCTAAATGCCGGAATTAATTTTATACATTTTGCAAAGAATAAAGCCGCAAAGAAAGTTTGAAATACCCCATCAGCCCCTAGTAATACAAAATCTCTAATATTAAAATTAATTCCTTTAATTACTATAAATATAATCATCACACTTATACTTATAATATATTGTGCTATATAAGCACTTGTTGTATCAGTACCAGCTTTACTATTAATATAAAACTGCAAACCAAAAAAGAAACCTGATACAATAGCCATAAAATTACCAAACATTGAATCAAACGAGAACTCATTTATAAAGAATAAAATTATTCCCACTAATGCACATATAATCACAATGCTTTGATATAAATAAGGTTTTTTCTTTCTCTCTAAACAACCAAATATTAAAATAAATATCATTGAGCTATATTGTAAAACAATAGCATTACCCACACTAGTTAACTTATTAGCTATTACAAAAGTAATCCCCATCATAAATTGCACTAATCCCACTAACATCGTTTTCTTATTTATCTTGATCTTTTTATAATTTAAACCATAGATAAAGATAAAACCAATAAGTGAAGTTGTTCCTGATATAACCAATGCTGATTGATTAATTGACTTAATAAATATTCCTGATGTACTCCAACAAATTGCTGTAAGCAAAGCGTATAGTACACCTTTATTCATCAAAGTCATCTTTATCCTCGCTATTTGGTTTTGTAAACATACCAACACATTCTTTACCAACACTTACAGCATTAGCGACAACATCATTAATATCTTCTCCCATATTTCTTTTCATCAAGGTTTCAAGTAACATTCCTAAATTAACACCATATATAACGTTAATTCTTTCATCCTCCATTGCTTCCATAATACTCGCATTAAATGGTGATCCACTTAATAAATCACAGAAGATTAATATATTATCAAATCCTTCAAATTTGTTAATTGCATTTTTAATATTAGTAGTTATTTCCGTTAAAGTATCTCCTTCTGGAAAATCTACTGCCACATAGTCTTCTTGTTTACCAAGAATTAATTCCACTGATGAACTAATTCCACTGGCAAAATGACCATGTCCACTTACTATAATTCCTAGCATAACTCTTGCTCCTTCATAATATCTATAAATTCTTTTAAAGAATTCACTTTATAATCAGCTTTACTTAAATCAAAATTAAATAAAGGATCATTAATTGCACATACTTTTAAACCAGCTGCTTTAGCACTACATACCCCGTAGCATGAGTCTTCAACAACTATAATTTCCTTTTTATCTAAACCAAGTCTTGATACTGAATATTCATATATCTCAGGATTTGGTTTACTTTCTTTAAACATTTCACCACTTACAATCTGGCAAAAATAGTCTTCAATCTTGCATTCGCCTAAAGCCCGTTCAATACTCTTCATTGATGAAGAGCTAGCTAAGGCAATCTTAATATTATGTTTTTTTAAATAATCTAGTGTTTCTTTCACATAATCTTTAAGAATTTCCCCATATCTAATAGGATTATCAATAAAGAATTGATCTTTTATTTTTCTAGCTTCATCAATATTCATATTTAACTTTTCAGCTACAAATACATCATCAGTATTAGCAGGAGTACCTACAAGATAATAAAGCTTTTCTTTATCAAGAAGAACTCTATTAATTTCAAAGAATTTTGCCAAATAATCGATAAAGACTCTTTCACTATCAACAAGGACACCATCCATATCGAAGATTACAGCTTTAATCATTTTTCGTAATGAGCTAAAGGAATATCAAATGGATTGATACCTGTATCAATACCAATATCCTTAGCGCCTTTAGCAGCAACAAATTGGAATGGAACTGTATACATAAGCGGTGCTAAATATTTATTTGTTTTATAAGAGAAAACAAGATCACGACTATCGTTTTCAATATCTTTACAAGTAATGATATGAACACGATCGCTATACACTTTAAAAGCTTTATTAAACTTTAACATACGTTCAAATTCAGCTTCATCCGAACCTATCATAAAAATGGTTTGAGCTTTACACAAAGCCATTGTTGGTCCATGAGAGTATTCTTCAATTTCATAACCTAATGTTGGCAAACGTAACATTTCGCCAATCTTTAATTGTGCTTCAATCGCTGTACCAAAATCAATACCATAACCTAAGATATAAATACGATCACTATTAACGATTGTTGTATTATTTCTGTCATACCAAGCTTCACTTTCCTTAACAACAGTTTCAAAATTATCAACTAAGTCTTTAGTAGCTTTAAGTTCTTCCTCAAACTTTGTTTCATCAATTGAACCAATCGCTTTAGCGGCATATAAAGCCCATAGGTAAACACTTAATAGCGAAACAGTATAACCTTTGGTTTCAGGTGGTGTTAATTCATCACCTACTAATAGATGTGTCTTAGTATCAACAAATTCCGTAATCTTACTATTTAGATTTCCCGTAATTGCTAAAGTATGGTAACCTGCTTTTTGGGCATATTCCATTACTTCACAAGTTGATACTGAAGTACCCGATTGCGAAATTCCCACAAATAAGATTTCATCTTCATTTAAAGTATTACTCCAATCGGCTTTTTCATAGTTTTTAAATACTGTTGGGTATTGAGCTTCTGCATCAATACCAACGATATGTTTAACGTAATAAGTAGCGATAAGTGATACATTATAACTTGTACCAGAACCAAAGAATATTACTTTCTTAATCTTATTTTTAACAAATACATCAACGAAAGGCTTTACGAATACATCACGATTCTCAAATACATATTTTAATCTTTCAGGTTGTTCTTTCATATAACCAATTACAGTAGGTTCACTCATAAAAATCACTCCATTTCTTTACAATAAATTAACTAAATCTTCTTTACCATCAGTAGGTTTTTCTTGTAAGTAAAGTTTTACACCTAACTTTGATAGTTCTAAAAAGTCTTTTTTATCTTCTTCTGTTACATAAACAGTTTTCTTGATTTGTTTAGCTCCTTGTCTTGTAGACATATTACCAATACAAATTTCATCAAGATGATAACCTTTTTGTACAAGTTCAAGGAAAGGCTTTGGACCTTGCGCTAATAACATAACTCTAATTCCTTCATCAATTTTACGAATTAGTTTATCAGCAGCTTTAGTACTATCGAAAATAGATAATTTACAACTTTGTGGACAGCCAAACTTTAAAGCCGTCTTTCTAGCTTCATCATTACAAACTTCGTTATCGACGATTAAGATTCTTTCAACTTTATATTGTGGAATCCAATAACCACATACTTGACCATGAATTAAACGATCATCAATTCTAACACCAACAATTGCCATAATAATTCTCCTATGCTACTAAGCCTAATACACCTAAAATAAAACCGATTACTACAACATATAGAATAGCTCTAATTGATTTATTACCTTTTCTTAAGTATGCAAAGATTGCAAGTGTTGTACATAAAGGTAATAAGCATGGTAATACTTGATCTAAATAATCTTGTATGATAATTTTAGTACCAGAGATTGTAAAAGTTAATGGACAAGAAATTGGTACCCACATCGCGATTAAACAACCGATAGATGCAACCCCAACAATACCAGCACAATGTGTGAATAATGCCATCTTGCCGCTTTCTTCCATTTCTCTTAAGAATGTAGAACCATTGCTATAACCAAGTTTTAAACCAACCCAACGAGTAGCGAAGTTTGGAATATTAAATAATACTAATAATACAAATGGAGCAATAGGATTACCTTCTTGAGCAAAACCAATAGCTAATGCACAAGCTAAAATTCTAAAGATACCCCAGAAGAATGTATCACCAACACCACTTAGCGGTCCCATTAAAGCTACTTTAACAGCATTGATTGAAGATACATCAAATGTTTTATCTTTCTTAGCTAATTCTTCCATCGCAATTGAGATACCCATTACAAATGGTGATGGAGAAACAGTCATATTGAATGCTGTCATATGACGTGTACAAGCTTCTTTTAAACCTTTGTCATCGTCTTTATAAATCTTTTGTAATACTGGGAAAATTGAATATAAGAAACCTAAAGCTTCCATACGTTCATAGTTCATTGATCCAAGTAAAGTAAATGAACGCCAAAATACCTTTCTAAAATCTTTTTTAGTAATATTGTTTTCTGCACTAATGATATCGTTAGCCATAATTAATCCTCCCATTCATCATCGCTATTTGTAGCAGCTTCTTTTATTTGTGTTAAACCACCTTTAGTTCTTAATTGGAAGATAATCATTGCAAGAGCACATGCCATTGCAACGATAGCTATCATTGATAAGTCTCTACCAACAAAAGCTGCTGGAATAAAACCTAATATAAAGTATGGAACTAAATCTTTTTCCATAATGATATTTAGTAGTAGAGCGAAACCTACGCATGGTAACATAACGCTTACTGCTGTTAAACCACTATTTGCCCATGCAGGTAAACCATTTACAATAGCGTTAATTAAATCATTACCGAAATACATTGCCACAAAAGTTAATAAAGCATACATTGTAAAGTCACAAATACCAACTAAATAATGATAGAAAGAAATTGAACTGTATTTGCCAATTAAAATATCTTTATCTACTTTAGCCATGAAACTTGAATAGAATGTCATTAATAACGCAGCCATGAATTGCATCAAGATTGCAACGGGAACACCAAACATAATAGCTGTTTCAGCTCCAGTACCTGTTGAAATAGCTGCAGCAGCCCCAATCGTACCACCAGTACCAATATCAAGCTGTGCAGTAGGACCAATAGCAACGGCACCCATCCACATAAGTTGTAATTGTGCACCGATAATTAAACCTTTTTCGATGTCACCTAAAATTGCTCCTACTAGAAAACCAGTTACTATAGGTTCACGTAATTTAGCTTCACCTAGCCAGCCACCTTCGATTTTTGTTAAGGCAGCAACGCAACCAATAAAAAGCGCTTGAATCAAACTCATTATTCTACCTCCTTTTTGATTCCTATCCAATAATTGGATTTGGTATAGTTAATATACCTGATGACTAATATATACCACTTTGGTATATATTAGTCAATAGAAAACCGGTAAAATAATGAAATTAAGTTAAAAATTCTACTAATTGGTATATATGTATATCAATTATTACATAAATATTGTCTTATACATATACCACTTATAAATCGAGTAGGAGAAAATAAATGAAATTTATTTCGTCCTCTCACACCACCGGACTTACGGACCCGTATCCGGCGGTTCAAATCTATACTAAATATGCTTTAACTGATATTGGTCTAGTAGAGATACTAGACCTCTTTTCTTTAGAAGTTTATTTGTGATTGCAGTTTTCAGAAAACTTGACGCACATCGAGCATATCCTTTTCTAGAATTTGCACACATCCATGCCAATCTTCTACTAACCCCCAATCTCATTAGAGAGTTGAATCTTTTCTTTATCTTCTTCCATTGTTTCCATATACACATTCTTAGGCGAAATCGAATATTTGCATCGATTTTCTTGCATTGTTCTTTGAAGTTTCCAATGCGAAAGTAGTTTACCCATCCTATTATCAATTGTTTGATTTTCAACAGACGACTGTCCATATCGATGCTCCATACTCTTCTTGTTAAAAACTTTAGCTTCGCCACCAATTTTTCTACAGATATTTCATGAGGTTTCGCTTTCCATTTACCATCAAAACTGTCTTGGTAAAATCTAAATCCAAGGTATTTGATGTCATTTGGTTTTGAGACTTTGCTCTTGGTCATATTGACTTTGAGTCCTAATTTCTTTTCAATGAACTTGGAAACATTTGCCATAACTCTATCAGCAGCCTTGCTACTTCCTACTAGTATGATACAGTCATCTGCGTATCTAGTGAAATGTAGTCCTCTAGCCTCTAGTTCCTTATCCAATTCATTGAGCATTATGTTGCTGAGCAATGGAGAAAGGTTTCCGCCTTGTGGCGTTCCTATGATTGATTCTTTGTATTCGCCATCAATCATGATCCCACTTACTAGAAACTTTCGTATCAAAGATACAATTTCTCCATCTTTCACATTCTTCATGACCAAAGTGATAAGTTTATCGTGGCTCACTGTATCGAAGAACTTTTCAAGGTCAATATCCACTACCCAATGGAAACCATTGTTCATATATTCCAATGCTCTTATGATTGCCATCTCGCAACATCTATCTGGTCTAAATCCAAAACTAGATTCACTAAATAGTGGTTCATGGATTAGAGTCAACACTTGTGTGATGGTATTTAGCACACTCATCCCCATTGAAAGCCTGATTTAGTTCGTGTTCCTCAGTACGGAGTTTTGCCTAGACCTTCCTTCAGATTCTTCCTCACGAAAGACACCCTTGGTTTCGGCTAGTGGTTGGCGGTTGCGATGAACGCCCCCACAGTGGACTTGCACCACCTAGTTGTGTCCCATGCCCGGCACACTAAAAAATCCAATCTTTTAAATTGGATTTATCAATTAATATTATTTACTTTTTTTACTAACGTATTTAAATGAAGTATATTCTGGTAGATGATACGATATTGTATATTCTACAAGACCATGATCTTTATCAAACCCATAATAATCAAATAGAAATACTTTTTTATCTTTATTAACATTCATTATATCTACATATTCATCAGGAATACTAACGATCTGTAAGTAAGATATTACCTTATCAGGACGATGTCCTTGGTCCTCCATATATTTATATAAGGAGAAACTTTCAAAATCAAATCGTTCAGCTTCTTTAAAGACACTGCAGGGAATGTATGCTTTTTGAAAAGCATAGGGATTATCATTAATAAGTGATAATCTAACAATCTCATACAATTTATCTTCGTTTGGGAATGTATCTTTTAGAGCACCTTCACAAAAAATTTTTTTAAAAGAAATCATCTGTCTTGAAGACTTCATTCCATTTTGCCTTATTTGCATACTTAAAGATAAAACAGCATTACTTTGGCCTAATTGTAATTTATCTTCTAACGTCGGAACTTTGATTATATAATTGCCACTTCCCCTTCGCGCTTCAATGATTCCTTCGTTTTTAAGTTGTTTTAAGGCATTTCTAACCGTCATACGGTTAATACCGTACTGAAGCGACATTTCCCTTTCACTCACCAAACGTTCACCAATCTTTAAATCACCACTTACAATTTTCTTTTTAATACTTTCCACAAGTTGCATATAAATAGGTAAATTCTTATTCATAATTACACACTCCTAAAACGATAAAAACTCGGAATACTTGTAACTTCAAAATATTCAAAAGGATTACCATCTTCAATATAAGCAGTTCCCTTAATTAATACCACTTCATCGCCCATCTCTAACTCAAGGTGTTCGCATTCCTCTTCGTTAGCTTCAACAATTAATATTTCTTCGTTAGTCATATTAATCTTAAAGCCTGTTTTATTATCTAAAACGCGATAAAAAGAAACATCTGTGAAATCTTCCTTTTCCAATCCCTTAACTTTATCATATTCTATATAAGTTTTTTCAATTGATCTTGGTTTACCATTAACAACTCTAAGTCGTGATAAATAAAATAGTTTTGTAGCTAATGACACATTAAGTTTTTGACTTAAGTAATAATTAGATTCAATAACACCGCACTTTAAAACAATATTTTTTAAATTTAATTCTTTTGCAATTATAGCATCGGTCACGGATGTAAATTTATCCAGATCCCTTAAAATAAATACACCATCATTCATTATTCGATTCCTCTTTTTGTTATTATAGCGCCAATTTATAATATAAGTATACCAATTTTAGCCCTTATAGTATTATAGCATGTCTAACAACCGATTAATAGCCTATATTTAGATATTGGTATATTATTAACAACAAAATATACCAATATGTAAATATTATTTAATTAGACATTTTCAGTTTAGAAACCCATTTTCTTACAAATAAAATACCCCCTTAACTTATTTAAAAAATATACCTCGATGAGTATGAAGCAATAATTTCATTACTTGGTACTATGTCAAGTTTTCGGACAATTTAAATGGAGAAACCCACTAATAAGCCCTTGGATCGTACTTCCTTGTTTTGTTATATAAGTATTCATATTTATTCGGTGATGTGTAATCACAATGTGAATGAATACGAACAGTATCTTTCATCATCATAATTTAAACAGTGAAGGTGGTGAAGCTAAAGAAGTTTATAGAAGAATATCAAACGGTCCACTAGAAGGTTTTAACAGAAAGATAAAAGATACCAAAAGATTATCTAGAGGATACTTTAATTTTGATTTCTTTAGACAACGTATACTATGGCACGCAAGAGATAATGCACTGATTCTAGGAATACCGAAAACCGAAAAAGAAATACATAATCACACTTATATCAAGCGTGGTAAATACAATAAAAAATAAATAAAAACATTAATAATTAACTAGACAAAAAGGAATATATAAAAATAGTTAGGGTAAGCGGGAACCTTTCCATTTACTTGGGATAATGGGATGTCCTGGCTCTGAAATGCTGTAAAACATTTTGCGGCTTTTGACATAATCGCTTTGCTGTCAATAAGAAAATATCCGGTTCCGGCTTTCCACTCGAAACCTCATCTCCACTGCTAATCACTTGAAAATAATGAATGAGTCCTGAAACCTTTAAATTACTTAAAACCAAATCCTTGAAAGAACCACTTGCTACTGCCATTGGCATTTTATGCTGCCATAAAAAATCAATCAATTCACATACACCAGGTTTTAAAGGAACCTTTTGACTTAAATATGCTTTCGCATTCGCAAAAAATTCATCAATAATCAAAAAGCCATCTGCATCTTTCCAATAGCTTTCAATGATATTTGCCATTCGTTTTCCACTTGTTCCTCGTAAATTATTCAACATTTGCTGCTGAATTACATATCCATATTTTTTCGCAAGCATTGTCCAAATCTGATCAAATACCAATTCTGTATCAAACAGCACCCCGTCCATATCAAAAATAACTGCATTAATCATGAAGATACCTCAAATGCATGCAAAAAATATATCAAATTATGTTTATGCCATGGTGCTCCTAGCGTTGTTTTTCTAATATTGTATTCCAAATCTCCTTGCTTTGTTCGTATAACCAATCGAAATGCGAAAGACTTAGGTATAATCTCAACCTGTTGTATATCTTCTAATGGTAAAAGAACAATCGAATCTTCTAAAATAGTTCCTGACATCTCATCTAGCACAAGAATAATAATTCCCTTTTCATTTACATGTAATAAATGCTCTTTATTACTAAACATTGTTTGCTTTAAACCAACTTGATAAGCAGCTACACCTGGTTTAATTGTTGCATAAATCGTTGCATGCTCTTGAAAAACATACCCATGACGGTGAAGTATGCCCTCTACATCACTTTCCTTCATAACTCTTGACTACGCTGCTTATGAAGCTCATTAAAATCAACAATTCCACACTTTCCGGTATCTATGATTTCACTTGGTTTCATTCCATTATCACGCATTCCTATATATTCTAACAGCATCGCTAAATTCATACCGGTAATAACCTGAACTCTTTCTTTATATTCTTTTTTTCCAAGCAAGGCTCCACTACAATTGCATGGTGTTCCAAATAAAAGGTCGCAGAAAACTAAGACACCATCTCCTGTATCTACTTCATCAATTGCATCGCATAGATCACCTAAGAATTTTGCCATATCATCTCCCGGCATTAAGCAAAGAGCTTTTATTTGCGAAGGTTCTCCTGAAAATATTTTAATAGTATCCAGCATTCCATCTGCTAACAACCCATGACTCGTTAAAACAATACCTTTCATATAATTCTTTCGTATAGCGAATAAGTAAATCGCTATATCCTCCTCTCTATCAGCCTTCTTCCACGCTGATTACGGTTACAACAATTTGTAAAAATCAGTAAAGGGCATCTTTGTAAGATACCCTACTCATACTTCTAAAACAATCCGATAAATGCAGTTGCAATACCTAGTACCAAAGTTGCTAAAACAAGCTTAGCTATGCTGACACCCTTTTTACTAATTAAATAGTAATAGATAAACAAAACACTTAATGGAAGAATCCCGGGCATAATACCATCAATTTTTTCTTGTACACTGAAAACAGATTCACCGAAATTAGCCGTAAAAGCAATGCTTAGATTTACCATGGAAGCGGATAAAACACCCATCATCGCCATACCTAGAATATTAGCCCCTTCAATGACATCTTTCATCAACTTACTTGACATAATTCCTTTAATTGCAGAACGTCCTTTTGTATAAGTCAGCTTTGTCGTAAGAATCAATTCTACAAGCGTAACCATTGATCCTAAGAATAGGATAAACAATCCCATCATAGAGCCTTCTTGAGCAACAGAACAAGCCGCTAAAATAAATAAGGTCGTTAAGGTTCCTGCACTAAACGAATCACCAAAGGCTGCTACCGGACCCATAAGACCGGTTTTTACGGCAATTACTGCTTCCCCAGGCATTGATTCGGGATTATTCGCAATTTCTTCTTCCATTGCTAATGTAGTCCCTAAAATAAGACCTCCGGCAGTTGCATTGGTATTAAACAATTCCATGTGTCTTTGTAATACCGGTATCATATCTTCTTTATTAGGATATAGTTTTTTTAATGCCGGAACCAGTGAATAAGTAAAGGCAATGGATTGCATACGCTCAAAGTTCAATGCCATTTCATTTGAAACATACCATCTGGCAATAACCTTATTGACATCTTTTTTAGTAAGTACAATTTTCTTTTCCTCAGACATACCCCTAAACTCCTTCCTTTTCTTTACGTGCAAAACCCATCACAACTAAGAAAGCGATAGAACCAGCTACTAAGCCTGCTGTAACATTATTAAGTCCTAATGATTTTACTAAAATAAATCCGATAATAGTATAAGGAATCATACGAGGTTTGCCAATCATGTTCATAATCAAGGCAAATCCGATTGCAGGCATCACACCACCGGCAACCTCCATACCATGCATTACCCATGTAGGCACATTATTCATAAATGCTGTCATAGCATCTTGACCAAACATTACAACTAAAAATACCGGTAAAAATAACAGTGGCAGTTCAACCAAAGGAGGATATATCACTGCGCAATTACGTAATCCCTTCAAGTCTCCTTTTGCAGCGCATTCATCAGCCTTATGAACGAAAACAACATTCAGCATTTTACGTAAATTTGTTACAAATGCACCGATTAACCCCATTGGAACCGCAAAGGCAATCGCCTGTTCAACGGAAAGACTGGTGGCAAGCGCAATCGGTATAACCGTAGTTGCTGCTAAAGCAGAATCCGTTGGCAAATTACCACCCGGTGCAATGATACCGGCAAAGACCGCTGCGATTCCCCCACCCAATATCAAACCATTGGTAACATCACCGTAAATAAGTCCGGCAACTACTCCGATTGCAATCGGACTTGCGATAAAGAACAATGCAAAATATCCCCCGATCATGCCTCGCGCCAACCAATACATAATTCCCATCGCGATAGCCATGATAAACAATTGTGTACCTTCCATAATCTTCATTCTCCTTATTTAAACTTTTTCTCGATTGATTTCAATCCGACAGGATCACTTTCAGGAATCGGCTGTAAATAAACATCAACTCCCTGATCTTTTAATTTCGTTAATAAATTGTACTCCTCTGCCGATAACGAAACACCTTGAATGACGGACTTACGATCCGCTTTATTTTGCAGCGCACCGACATTTAATTCGGTAAGCTTAAGTCCGGCTTGAACGGCAGCATAGGCACTTGATACATCTTTAAAAATCAACATGACGGAATCATCGGTTTTATCCAACGTATTTTGAACATCATCCATTTTACAAATATCTACCGGACGATCGGGAACAGCCATACGATAAATATCTGCCATAAATTCATCGTCTACAAGCAAATCGTCTACCAAGATCAAACGATCTACCGGGCGAAACTTAATCCACTTTGCTACAATTTGTCCATGTACCATACGATAATCTACACGCGACATTTTAATCTTTGCCATAGTCAGCTTCCTTCTTTCTTTTTTTGAATATTGCTATTGCTTCATATTTTTTCTTTCGATTTTAACGATTTGATGTATGTCCGCACTCTTATGAACGGCTTCGGCAATCAATTCCGCTTCTAAACCGTCATACATATCTGCCATAAACGGTAAACCCTTTTGGATACAATGAACAAAATCATTTAACGGATCAATGCCGAATCCCATAGAGCGTCCTTGATAATTCTGAATAAAGCAAACATTCGGTGTGCTTAGTTTATTTTCATCGAAGAACTCTACACCGCGCTTTTGCGAATCAACACGGATCATTTCATTTTCACAAAGGATCTCGGTACACCCATCATCTGCCTTTGCAAAGCCATTAGGAAGAATCCAGGCATTCTCAACAGTCCAGGTACAGCCGTTTTCAAATGTTAAATTAGCCGTAATGGAATCATAGGTATCTACTCCTTTTGATTGTAAAATTCCTTTATGCCCTACTGCATACACTTCTGTAACTTCACACCCCATGTACCAACGAATCAAATCATAGCAATGTGTTCCAACAAAATGAACAGGACTCGATTTCGATGACCAATTCAACCAATTTAAAGCAACATCATAAATGTTATCCATTCGCATATACCCACGAACCGGTTTTCCGGTAGTAGCTTCATTGAGTTTGTTCTTAACTGCAATAGAAGCCGGATCCCAACGTTTATGATAATCAACCATAACACGAACTCCTGCGGTATTGGCAGCTTCAATAATTTCATAAGCGTCTTGAGATGTAGTAGCTAATGGCTTTTCAACCAAAACGTCCTTACCATAACGAATTGCCGCTAATACAGGCTCCTTATGAAAAGGATCAGGAGTAGCAATCGAAACGACATCAATTTCCTCTTTTTCCAACATAACTTCAATATCGTTGTATGTTTTCACGTGATACTCTTCCTCTACTCTTTTCGTAATTTCAGGATTCCTATCGCATACAGCAACAAGATCTGCATTGGGATTCCAAGTATAGGCGTTCAAATGGTTTTGTCCATATATACCTGCCCCTACAACTGCAACTTTTAGTTTTTCCATATCGTTATCCACCTTTCTTGTAGTTTTGCTACAAAAAATATAACATAAAAGTAGTATTACTACAATAGTATTTTTCAAAAAAATTAGTTTTACTACATATTTGGGTAAAAGATTGAGAAATTCACATATTTCTGCTATCATAAAAATATAGAAAAGAAGGGCTGTTTTCATGGAAAATAATGAAATTTTAACACGAATCGAATCCTTAATGCCTTTTCTGTCTAAAAGTGAACAAAAATTAGGAAATTACATCTTAACCCACCCTAAAGATGTTACGGATATGTCCACAAGTGCACTCTCGCAAGCCTGTGATATCAGTGAGCCTACCTTGATTCGCTTTACAAGACGATTGGGTTTTCAAGGCTATAAGGATTTCAAACTACATTTATCCGCAAATTTTATTTCAAATCAGATCGATTCCACACCGGTCAAAGTAAATCTTAACGACAGTGCTATCGAAATTTATCGCAAGCTGGCATCGTTTACGATCAACAGCTTAAACAGTACGCTGAATACGTTAGATGCAAACGATTTAGAAAATGCTGCAAATTACATTTATGTAGCGGCTAAGCAAAATAAAAAAATCTTCTTATCCGGTATGGGTGCCAGCACTGTTTTAATACATGAATTTCAAATTAAAATGATGCGACTGAATATTCAAACAATCTTTTTCGAGGATATTCATCTACGTCTTGAAGCATGCGCAAACTTAAAAAAGAATGATCTTTTCATTTGTTTTACTACCCTTGGAGCATCGAAGGAAAACTATGAGCTTATAGATATTGCACATGAAAGAAAAGCAAAAATTATTGTGATTACACAATTCGGTAATTCACAAATTGCCGAAAAAGCAGATATTGCTCTCTATACATCGATTATCGAAAATAACCTGCGATTGACTTCTCAAACCTCGATTATTCTTCAATCTATGGTTATAGATGTTTTGTTTTTAACAATCGCATGTAAGGACTATGCTTCTATCACAAACAGTGTCAAAGACTTCCGCGAAAAATTTAAACAGTTGGGTCATTTGATATAAATACGGATTGGATTTCGATTCTTTGCAAGATGCCTTGTGCATCTTTTTTCATGTAAAGGCACATAAAA
>ENA-OPSO01000618-OPSO01000618.1-human-gut-metagenome-genome-assembly--contig:-NODE-618-length-15237-cov-2.269925_pt1 | contig 15237 bp, 17 predicted proteins | sample MGYA00241455_ERZ501902 | MGnify/ENA primary metagenome ERZ501902 (study PRJEB25962, sample SAMEA2042405) | human gut metagenome | biome: human gut; feature: human-associated habitat; material: faeces...
TTTAACATAAATAGAACTATCTTTTGTGCAATGTTACCTTAACTTAATGACATTGGCTTTATACGCTACCTTTGTTGTTATTTTCTTCTTTTTTAACCTCAATAATCGTTTTAATGATGATTGCAACTGGCATTGCCAACATAATACCTACCCAGCCCATAATCACTCCACCGGCAAAAATTACAAATAAAGTTACCAATGGTCCAACCGCAGAACGTTTTTCATGAACAAGCGGAGAAATAACATAAGCGTCCATGTGCGATAATACAAAAATACCCAGCAGCAGCAATAGGATACGCAATGGGGAAAGCGTTAATGCCGTAATAATACCGATACTATTGGCAATCGTTCCGCCCAAATAAGGAATCAAGGAACCAAGGCTTGATAAAATACCGATAATTACCCAATCCGGGTGTCCGATCAAATAGTAAAATGCCCAATATTCAAATAGTTTAATAAGCATAATTACAATCATGGATTTCAAATATACCGTTACATTTTCGTCAATTTCATACAAATACTTCTCGCTAGAAGGAAACAGAGCTACAAATGTGCTCTTTATATTATGTCGAATCGTTTTGAAATCCGCCAACATATAAATCGCAATAATAATGGAAAACCCAATCGTTGTTACACTGTCTACAAGCACGCTCATAATGTTCGGCAAGGTTGCTACAAACTGAGGCAGCCAATCCTCATAAGCCGAAATCATATTGATAATATTTTTCGTCAAGCTGTCAATCAATGAGAAATTCTCAAACTGTCCGATTTCTTTGATCTTACCACTGATCCATAGCACACCTTCTGTCATAGATGCAATAAAACCGCTGATTTTATCATAAAGCAAGGGCATAAGCACAATCAAGAGAATTGCCAAAAAAGCAATTGCAACTCCCCATAACAAAACAATAGACACATTTTTTGACAAACCCTTTTGCTGTAAAAAACGAACCATCGGATACATGACATAAGCAATCACCAAGCCAATGAGGAATGGCTTTATAATTGATAAGACTATCGCTACCCAACTTCCCCAATATGCCTGTGTCGCTAACAACAAATATAAAATAAGCAAAACTGCAATGACCTTCACAAGCTTTTGAATGGTACACTTCTCATCTAATTTCTTAAAAAACTGTTTTAGCATGCCCATCACCTTCTTCATACGTGTTTAACATGTGTTATTTTAGCACGTATTATCAAAAAAAACCAGTCTGCTCACCAAAGAGCTTAGATAGCAACGTATGCTTCGTACATCTTGGTAATGGAACAGTCTCGCCCATCATTCGTTTGGCAATGCTCATAAAACAGGCATATAAACGCTGTTCCCGATGCAAAGTAACAGGAAGTCCTCGATTATTCGCCTTTTGCATCAATTCATCTTCAAACACATAGCCCAAAAAATCAATTCCTAACCACCGCTTGGCGTCCTCCAAAGATACACTGATTCCTTTTTCCACACTACGCATGCTGTAACGATTAACAACAAAGCTAATTGAAACAAGCTGCTTTTGCATCATACAGCCGATAATACGATCTGCATCTTGCAAGGAGGTTACATCTAAGGTCGTTACTATAATTGCACGAGCGGCACATGCCAAACAAGCCTGAAATCCCTTTTCGATTCCTGCCGGTGCATCTAATAATACATAATCAAAGCTCTGTATAAGTTGATTGGTAACAGCCTTTAGATCCTCTATCTGAAAACGATCAATATGTAAATTTTTGCATGCCGGAAGTAAATATAGATCCTTCTCCGTCTTATCTTGCAGCATTGCTTGCGACAAAATACATCTACCTGCCATCACATCACCCAAATCATAAATGATACGATTTTCCAACCCCATCATAACATCTAAATTACGCAGTCCTAAATCAACATCAATCAAGCAAACACGCTTGCCAAGCTGCGCGAGTACCATTCCGATATTTAATGCGACACTGCTTTTTCCAACGCCGCCTTTACCAGAGGTAATTGCAATTGCTTCTCCCATGATTTCTCCCCCTTCACCATTTCAATCTTCAGTTCTCGCTTTTCATAATATACTTTACACGGTGAAAAAATTGTCAAATTTTGAAAGCTTGTATCGTGGATTCGGACATTTGCACATAAAGAAGAAGCATATAATACACAATCGGCATATAAAAAATCCAATACTCCTTGTACATGTCCCAATACATATAAATTTGCTTTTGCGCAAACAGATACCGATTTTTCAATATTACCGAATAGGATAAGCGGCTCTGTAAACTCGTATTCGCGTGCATAACGCAGATTTCCCTCATGAATACCTATTGATGGCTGAGGCATTTCATCAAAACCTAAAATTTTAAGATTTATTTGTTCACAAAGCTTAAATAAACGAACAAGATCCTTCTGTGTTAAGTTCTCTATATGAAAAAAAACCTCAAACCGAGCTGTTCTTATACAACATTGTTTGAGTCTTTGTGCTAATTCATCAAAAAATAAATCGGCATCGTCATAAACAGCAAAAACATGATAGCTTCCCTTTACTGCTTTGATTTTAATCTGAACCATTCTACGCGTTCCCCCTTGCGTACCCGTAATGCCTTAACCTCCAAATAATCATCTTTAATCCGTATTAAAAAGATAACGATCATCGCCAAAATCGCATTGGCAAGTAGTGTCAGCAATTCATAACTTGCTGCCCACTCGAAAAAGGTTAAGGTCGTTGCTCGCTGTACGATCTGATATAAATATACCAAATAGTCTTTGACGAAAATTGTAACAATACAGAGAACAAGACACTCTAACAGCGTATCGGTCAAATGCTTTGTCCAAATTCGTAACAAAGCAGCCACAATCAAAAATACGATTGCATACACTAAAAAGTCTTTGGCAAATAGAAAGTCATAAATCATGCCAAACCCAAAAGCAAACAGGCAGGTATTGATCCAATCAAATTTACGTACCGTCAGCATAATGGCACAAAAACCCATATTGGATACAAACAAAAGTCCCTGCATTAGAAAATCACTTGGAAATAACACCATCAGAATTTCATCACATAAAAAGCAAAAACCAACAAACAGTGCATGTATCATCATGATGCATCACCCTTTGGTACAACAACGGAAACATATTCAAAGGATTGGAAGTTTTTTATCGGCTTTGCATAAATCGTCTGCCCTGTTTGACTGATCAATGCCTGCACACTTTCCACCTCACCAATCAACAGACCGCTTGGATATACTCCACCGTTACCGGAGGTCATGACTGTCATTCCTTTTTTTATTTCAGCACCTTCATCAAACAAAGTAATGACATAGCGTCCCTTTCCTACATCATAGCTCTCTAAAATCCCCATGCTGGCATTTCCATCTTCATCTAACACCTTAATCGAAACAGTATTTAATTTGTCTTCAGAGGTTAAAAGCTTTACCTTGCTTGTATATTTTGAAACCTCGACAACCTTTCCAATCAAGCCCTCAACGCTGACAACAGCCTGATCCTTTTGGATTCCATCTTTTTCTCCTACATCAATTGTAATGGTATTATTCCATGTAGTAACATCACGATCAATAACATTTGCCCATGTGTGAGAAAAACGTTCGTCCTCATCACTTATTTTAAGTGCTTTGCTAAGTTCCTCATTTTTCGCTTTCTCGTTTTCGTATTTCGCTTTATAGGACGGATTTTTACTCAATTCATAACGCAGTTGATCATTTTCTTCATGTACCTGCCACAAATTAGCAAAATCCGTTGTAAAGCCTCGTATGGTTTGTAAAGGATAATCTATCATAGAATACTTCAACATACTAATACCATCATAAATAAAATTACCGGTTGTAGAACCGCTAACGACACGCAAGATAATCCCTAACGTTAAAAAGGTGATAATGACACCTAGGATAATTTTTTGCAAACGATTAAATTTTGACACCTGATCACCCGATTTCTTTCGCATTTATTATAAAGGGTATCTCGCAATAGTTCAATCACTTCTGCATTTTTGTAAGAAAGACTTTATATTTCCCGCATATATCCCTCCTCCCTCAAACTCACATAACGATTGCCTCCAACAACGATATGATCCAAAAGCGGTATGGAAACAAGCTGTCCGCATTCCATAATCTGTTGAGTTATCGCAATATCCGCATCACTTACCTGAGGATTCCCGCTTGGGTGGTTATGCGCACAAATAATTTTTGCACACCCAATACGCATAGCTTCCTTAAAAATTTCTCGTGGGTGGACATTAGCAGATGTTAAGGTACCGACAAATAATGTTTTATAAGCCAGAATTTGATTGCGCTGATTTAAAAATACTACCAAAAAATGCTCTTGCTGCTGAAACCCGATTTGCTGCATCAGCCATTCACTCAATTTCTGTGGTGATGAAATAGCTTCACTTTCCTTTAAAACATCAAAAGCTATACGCTTGCCTAGCGCAAAAGCTGCCTGTAATTCAATCGCCTTGGCTTGTTTGATTCCATCAATTTCCATCAATTCTGTTAAAGAAGTTTGTCCCAAGCTTCCAAGTGAAGAATATCGGTTCAACACCTCATCTGCCAACTCCAAAACCGATTGACTGCGAGTACCGTTACGTAGTAGCAAAGCAATCAATTCTCGATTACTTAATGCCTCAATTCCATGCATCAGTGCCTTTTCGCGCGGACGTTGATGCAACTGCATTTCTTTTACCTTCATTCATTTAGCCTTTCCAATACCTCATCTATTTTATGTTCTTCAATCAAAGCTACCAATTCGGGATCCTCAATCGTTACCTTTTTCATTATGTAGTTTTGTTGAAGCTGCGAAAGCTTATCTCCATTTGCCTGCGTTTCCTTTTCCTTACGGCTCACTCCGCTTACCACCGCCTGCAAGCCGTCCTTTTCAAAAGCATACGCTTCCAGCCCAGCCTCCTGCAAACGTTTCATCATACTTTCCACACCAGATGCTTGTTCATATAAACCTACTTGGTTCATATATAAAACAATTTTTTTATCTTGTGGTGAAACAAATGCTACCGTAAACAAAAAGTAATAAATAAGTGAAAAAATCACGGAAAAAAACACTGCAAATAAAATGATGATCTTTTTATTCTGCATACACTCACCTCATCAAACCTTATGTAAAATCTCATAAGGTTATAACCGAAGCGACAGGAAAGGACAAAATCACCTCCTATTAGGTTATACGAAAAGATAAGATAAAAGTATTGAACGATTCACTTTTTTAATAAACCGATTGGCTTTATACTTCTTCTAAAAGCTTAAACCCGATAATAAAAGTTATACTATTCACAAAAGCATATCTTTAGCTTTAATGTATAAAAAAAACGCCTAAGCAATAGGCGTATCATACTCATGGCGGAGAGCATGAGATTCGAACTCACGGTAGCTTTCACTACGCCACCTTTCCAAGATGGTGCCTTAAACCACTCGGCCAACTCTCCAAGGTTACTTATATAATTTTACTTATAAAAACAAGAAAGTCAATATCCTCACATAACTTTTTTACAGAATATTACCTTTCTTTTTTTCGTTACTCTCTTTACAACCAAGACAAGCTATGGATTTACACAAAGAAAACCCTAAAGCACTAACCGATTTAATATTTAATCTTCTTAATTCTTCCAAACCCAATAGTACCGGGACCGGTATGCGACATGATAACCGCTTTAAATTCTCTTTGTTCAACCGGCTGACCTGTTGCTTCTTCAAGCAATACCTTAAGTTCATCACTTACCGCCCGATTGTCAGCATCAATGATCATCCAATCATAATCCTTTGGATCTACACCATCAAGCACATAAGAAATACCTTCCTTGTATGCTTTTTTCAAGGTTCGTACTTTATCTACCAAATCGATAGCTCCATGCTTCACGTTTAACAACGGTTGAATTTTCAACAAGCCGGCTAAAGCTGCTGCTGCCGGAGAAATACGTCCTCCGTTTTTTAATGCGGTTAATGTTTCCGGAACCAAAATAGCAAGCAATTCACCATCTCGTTCGAAAATTTCCTTCACCTGCGCACAAGTATAGCCTTTCCCAAACATATCTCTTGCCGTCAAAAGCATTTTTACTGTCGGATAGCATACAAATTCGGAATTCAATACCGTTACCCGTCCTTCATAAGCCTCTGCCAACTGTATGGCAACCTGACAGGTACCAGACAAGGAATAAGTTAAAGGAATATAAAAAACTTCATCGTATTCTTTTAGCAATTCGTCCCACATCTTAGTTAAATCACCAATAATCGGCTGTGCCGTCTTAACAACGACTCCTTCACGCAAAGCCTTAATAATTTCACTTTCTTCAATTGTTTCTTCTTCAATATATTCTTTGCCATCAATAATGATTGGCATTCGTACCACATGAATATCAAGCTCTTCCGCCTGTTTTTTTGAAATATCTGCACTTGAATCGCACATTAACGCAATCTTCTTCATTGGATATCACCTTCTTAAAAATTATAACAAGTTTTTGTGTAAAATACAATCGGTATAGACTGGTTATTGAAATTCTAAGTACATCGAATACAGCAATAATTTACAAGGTTTGTGATTCATTTACCACATTTTAAAAGAAGTTCAAAACCACAAATACCGTCTATTTTTAACTTATAGATTAGAATTAGCAATAATAGAGAGGGTTTTTATTGTGTTTTGTCTATAAACTATCTATTTATTATGGTAAGAACGATTGTATTGCCTAAAATCAACTACACCACTTGCAATTTTCTCCTAATGCAATATATTTATAAAAAAATTCGGTACCATCAGATAAATTCTGACAACACCGAACTGATTGATATAATGGGGCGCACTCGCTATTATGAGTCGAACTCCATTTTTTACTAATTACTCGAATCTAAGCACTACAATCAACATGTTTATAACTTTTCTACGCTTTTATTATAGTCCTATAATCCAATAATTACAAGATATTTTTTCAAAAAAAAGCACCTGTTCCTTTTCTTATATTTATTGGCTGCCCAAAACAATTTTAACGATGTGTTTCAAATTCAAATCCACAACAATGTATCCTAAGTTTTTTTGAATATACATCTTTCTTTCTAAATCGGATAACTTATCCCAATGAATTTGACTACCTTTTCTATCTATTTTCATTTCTCTTAATAAGTTATCTTTTTCTGTTTGAAGCTTTCCTAGTGTAAACAAATACGTTCTCTCATCAATTTCTTCTGCAATGTATTGATCATATATAGCATCTATCTTTCTGTTCACTTTTGTAAGAGCATTTTTACTTTTCGTTTTCCTTTCCTTGATTGCCTGTTCCTCCACATTATCTTGAATCCTGTATAATACATCTTCTAAAATACTCTCTTGATTGATACGTTTTTTACATTGATTGCAAAAATAGTAATAATACCTTCTGACAGTAGAGCCTTGTTTTTTCTTAGTAGATTACACTCTAAGATCGACCGACAACAGAAGCATTTAACTTTATAACCAAAATAATATCGTTCGCTATGATTTTCTCTATATCTTTTTCCTTGCATTGCAGTTGCATCTAAAAAAGTTTCCATACTGACAATTTGAGGTGCAATATTATAATAGACTTTCCCCTTATACATAAATTCACCAGTGTATAGTTTTCGACTTAAAACATTTTTAATAAAATTCCCTGGATTCGCATAGCGATATGGAAAGCCGGCACTACATATATTCCGATATACTTCCATAGGCAGCTTCCCTTCATTGGTTTGTTTGAAAATTTCAATCACCCAATTCTTTTCCTCTTCATTTACCAACAGCTTATTATCAACCTTTGTGTATCCTAAAGGAACATAACCAACCGGATACAATCCTGTTTCACACATCTGCAATAGGGCATCATTCGTTCTTTCGATAACCAATTCTCTTTCCCATTGTGCAAAAAGTGCTAATATACCAACCGCTAATCTTCCGTTCGCCGAATGAATATCTATGCTATCAACAACAGCTACTAGATTACATTCTTTTTTTACCGCTAATGATATAAATTCATATACATTGATGACATTTCTTGATAGTCGATCTAGCTTATATATAATCACCAAATCAACTTGACCATCGTTAATTTCTTGCAATAGCTCTCTCATCGCCGGTCGATCCATACTTTTACCGGAATAACCATCATCTACACATAGTTTCATATTTGAATCTTCTCCCAAATCATATAGATTCAGATATTCCTTACACTTCTTAATTTGACGATTAAGCCCATATCCATTCAACGCTCTTTCTCTATCCGAAATTCTCACGTAAATTCTTACTTCTTTCTTTTTGCTTACACATTCTTCATTTTGTTGTTGCATTCTAAACTCCTCCTATTTCTGATTCGGCATCGCTTAGATTGCTTTTGGAGCAAAAAAAAAGCATCACCATCGGCGATGCCTTCTGAAGACATAAGTTTTATTTGTAAAAAAGTTTTTTGTAGTGTCTGTCTTCATTGTTAGTATAACATAAAAATTAAGAATCTGCAATTTTTCATTTTGATTTTCAATATAAAATATTATTCCGTGAAATAAAAAAAATCTACGAATAGATTTCTCTTCTTTGTCCAACATTCAATGCCAATATTACCATTTTATCGTCCTGAATATCACATATCAATGTTCCTTTAAAAATTGTTTTACACTTTCATTCACAAAGTAAGATAGATTATACAAACGATATTTCTGCTTAGTTGCAAGAAGTTTTTCATTCACATCTTTGGATAATGTATAACCTTTTTTTATTTTACATTCAGCATTTGTATTGTGAGATTTTAATGTGATTTCTTGTATATATTCTTTAAATTGTTCATCTGTTTCCATTTTAACACACGCCCAATCCACAATGTATCTTAACACAGGACTTGCGTATGTTTCATTATTATAATTACACAACTGTTGCAAGCCATTTACAACACTTTCTTCCATCCACCAAACATATCTTGCAAAATCTTTCTTACTTTGATTTTTGTAATTCTTTAAATCCAATTTTCTCTTATCGTTCATACTATCATCTCCTTTTATAAAAATTCCAATTCATCAACTGCTAATGTTAATCTGCCAATATCATCTAACCATATTCTTGCCCAAAAACAAATTCTATCTCCCTCATGAATATGCTCATTGATATTGATTGCTTTCTTTCCTCTTACATAACAAGCTGTAAACCCACCCCATACAAAACACTTTATCCATTGTTTTTATACCTACGTTCCCTTTAAGAACTCCTTCTTTTTATAGCAAGGTAGGTCGCTCGAATCTTGTCTTTTACTTCATAATTATTTTCTTTTGCAAATAACATTCTTTAATATACCCTCTTGGTTGCCAATAGATAGGAAGATTTTGATTATCTAAGTATTCACAAAACCAAGAATTATATACCTCAATCAAATTATCCAACCAATCATTATCATCAGATATATCAACGATAAGTCTTTGATATATTTTTCCTTTTTCCCATATTGTAGTTTTCTGCTTTTTAAAATGATGTTCTTGTATCTCGAATCCATTTCTTTCGGCAACTTCTTCGGTTACTTGTTTAATCGGTAAACAATGATTTACATCAGCTGCTTCATATAAGTGTTTCAATTCTGCTTTTCCTATTTTATTTACTACATCTTTTTTATTTTTACCAGTTGTTCTTGATACCGCTTCTAATAAACTACAAAGATAAAACAAATTATTTTTATTCATAATTTATAAAACCTCCTTTGAATCAATAAACTTCAAACAAGACAATGCTTTAATTGTATGAAATGATATTTGATGAGTAGGTTTTTTAAATTTTACCAATTCCATAAATGCATCACGTTCAATATCACCTGATATATAATCCTCCACATAATTATAAATAGTATCATCAGCCATAGGACCTTCTACTATATCAAAATCATGCACGTTTCCGGAACGACAATGAACTACAAAATCAAGCCATTCATAAGATATTTCTTCAAAAACCTTTATATTTAATCCTTCTTTTTCTTGATACTCAAAGATGTTTACATAGCCTTTTCCATCAATACGAGTTGCCCATTTTTCTGCTTGTTTTTTTATTATCGTACAATAAAATCCCCAAGAAAAATCTTTTGTATATTTTGTTTTTCTTATTTCGGGTTCAACTACTTTTTCTTTACTACCATGATATACTAATATTTTACCCATACATAAACCACCTAATGTTCCCTCTAGGAACTCCTTTATTTTATCTTACAAATATATTATATACCAAAAAAAGGTTCGATATGTCAACACCTTCCCCTTTGTATTGTCATTCATCTTTTTTTAAAAAGTGGGTCGAATGACCTACTCCATATTTTTATCATATCCACTATTTTATTTTGCGGTTGCCAATAATGAGCATCTTTTTTTATATTATTGAATATATTTTCACATTTCCCTCTTCTAACGATAGCCCCTGTTTGATATTTTTTCCGCCATAGCAAGTTTCCGAGTGCGTAGGAGGCGAAAATGTTCCAATGATGGTAAAGCGAAGCTTACCGCCATTGGAATTGGAGCATTTATGCCGACTACTGTACGAGGAAGCTGCGTGGCACGAAAAAGGGGATACTACTCCCCGTTTTCCTCATCAAATGATGTATCCTCTTGTAAGGTGCTTTGGTATTCCTTAAACAAAGTCCTCATACCATCGTCTTTTTCTGCATATTTCTTGAATGTTTCGATTAGCTTTACCTCGCCCATTTTATCTTGCATTTTCTTAATAACCATTGCACGTTTATTTTTCGCATTCATTCTAGCTTTATAGGCTTTCATATCTACAATACAGATAAATGGCTCTACATCAAAATCAGACGATAATGCAATGTACTCCTCTACCTTCTCAGCTACCACTGCGGTAGACGGTTCACCGTAACTGTCTGGTACAACTACAACACTTTCTTTCTCTACCGGTTTTTCATTACTGAAGATACGGCTACATGCAAACTCTTCATCATACATTCTAACTTTGTAATAAAACATAATTTCCTCCTTAGGGGATTACCCTTTTCACACCTAAAGCGGCGCATGGGAGAGAATATTGTCAATACAAATCATGTATAAAAAAAGATACACCAAAAGTATAGGAACAAATGAGCTACGGTTTTCTCTTGTTCCTATGCTTTGGTGTATTTTATACATGATGCAGCTCGTGAGCAAAAAAGTATTTTTTGCGAATATTGACTATATGAGCGAGCATGCAAAGATAAAGGTGTGAAAAGAGACTAGGATTCCAATGATTGAAAGGTAACCGACTTCGCTCCCTTTTCTTCAAACCGGTCTTTGTTTTTTCTTTCCCATTCCTTTTGAATATTAAAATAATGAATTGGAGGCTTGTCAATCTTTTCAAAATTCCAATTAGGTTTCTCAGCAAAAGTATAGTAGTCATACGGTGGCAGCTTGGCTACAAACGGATCCCACTCAACTGCCGTTACTAACGCACGTCCCTTTTCAAAACGTTGCAGTTTCTCAGAAGTAATTACAGGACGTTCCTCCCACTTCTTGGTTTTCTTATCAAAATACAATTCATCACCAGCAATCTTCTCAAATTCATCGGCAACCTCCTTCAATTTACTACCTAGATAAATGGTATGCGTTGAGTTATCTTGAATGATCTTCGCACCTTCTGTTTCATACTTTTGCACAAGCTGTGCGAACGACTGAAAAAAACAATAAATATGCATGCCCCTAGAACGTCCAGCTCCGAACATCGCTTCAATATCTTTAATCTCCGGCAACAATCCCATTTCATCAATATAAAGATGCCAAGGTATTTTTAACTTATTATTATATTCTGACATGTGATCTCGCGTCCATTTAATCATAGATTCATATAATTGCTTTATAAATATTGTAACTAATGGATAATACGTTGTTTTTTCATCATGAGTAGTCATAAAAATAGCTGTTTTCTTATCAAAGATTTCATCCCAGCTCCAAGTATTTGCACCTAACATTCGTTGCATTGCCGGCGTTGCCGTAAGTAATGACATTTTGTTTTTAAACGTAGCCTTCAGCCCGGACTTGGTTACTCCTTCTGCAGAACGATAAGTGTCCATCTTCAAAACACTCTGATCCTCAGGTGTTCTGTATTTTGTTAAATACTTATCTAAAAGATTCTTATCTTTGCCGTTTTCTCCAAGCTGATATAAATAATTGATAGAAGTAAAATTCACATTTTCTTCAACTCCCTCTTCCATCATAAAATATGCCGCAGCCGCAATCATATCACCGGCACCTTCATGCCAAAACGGATTTTGTGCATCCTCTTGAAAGGAAATCGTCCTCGAAATATCAATTACAAGTTCAATAGCTTCAGATAAGTCGGCTTTATGATAGTCTTTCCCCGGAGCTTTTTCTACTGCTTTTTTCCAACGATCATAAGCAAAGGATAAAGGATTCCACCCATCACCCTCATCAGGATTAACAAAGTTAATTACGATCGTTCGATACCCTTCGCGATCAAGCTTATCCTTCAAGGTTGCTCTCAATTCACCTTTGGGATCATGAACAAACATCGACTCTCCGGCATCTATATTGCTGTTGATCATCGTCAATACGAACGTCTGTGATTTTCCTTTTCCGGACATACCGACAAATAAAGCATGCACTACATTATATATAAGATTCAATCGATTGTATTTACCGAAAAGGAAATATTTACGATATGCCACCACGGGAATGCCGGAAGTATGATGGCGAACCGTACCATCTGCATTATAGAAATCCGGCACTGTATTCCATCGCTTATTTTCCGGCAATAAGTAATACAGACACATCTTATTTTGATACCTAGTAATCGGTAGCATCAAACGATCATACATACACTCTAATGTTTTTCTCGTAATCTTTCCATGATCATCGTATTGGATACGTACTGTTCCTCTCTTGCGTTGCCAACGAGTAAGCAGCTTGCTGTAACTTTTTTTCTCATACTTTGATTTTTGTCGAGTTGCTTCGATACCCGAAAACAAATAAAGAAGAAAAGCACAAAAAACAATTACGATACCAATAGCCAAAAGAGCCTGATTCTTACCCTCAAATAAAATATCCCAATCATAAACAAAATCAAAATGGCTAAGACGTTCAAAGGATTGCTCCTGCAACATAGTTAGATAATTGCTCATCGTAAAGCCATACATTATAAATACAAGCAGCGAAAAGAAAATACCTATAAATATTCTTCTGATCATCGCTCCAGCTCCCTTCCATACAGATATTCATTTCTTCCTATATCCACTTGATTTTCAATTTGATTCATCCATGAAAAAGAAATAGATTTCATTCGCTTTGTAGAAGCTTTCCAAGAATATTCCTCATACTTTTCTTTTGCTGATATATATTTCTGAAGCCTGTCAAGCTTTCCTTGTTCCTTTAGCTCTTCATATTCACGAATAGATGAGAAACCATAACATCGCTTTACATCGGAAAAATGATCCGCTAATTCATCAGTTCCGATAAGATCTTCCAATTTCTTTCCTCTTTCATATACTTCAAAGCTTTCCTTTCCATCGATTTCCATAAAAAATATTTTATCTGAACCAAATAAATCATGCAGCCGATGCTCATCTACTTCTATCATCCAGCCATTCGATTGTGGAACATACATCCATGTTTTTCCATTTTTTGTAGTAATCAAGCTTTTCGCCACCGCTATTAAAAATGTTTCTGATAGAGCTGCTTCTTCCAAAATATGCAATTCTTGAATTTCCTCATTTTTGGCTTTTTTTAATTCAGAAAGATCAATCGCAAGTTCCTTAAAACATTTACACTCATTCAAGATCTGATTACCGATCGTTTTTCGCAATTTCAAATCTTCTGTTTTAAAGAAGCTGTTTTTATTTTTCAAATAGATATTATTTTCGCTGACCTCATCAAAGGATTTGACTTTTTTTACAAACTCCTCATATCTTGCTTGGACATCGGGAATATGAAGCAAATAATCAACAAGCATATCTATTTCTTCTCGAAAAGGAATCATGTGTGAAGATCCATATTGCAATCTTCCTGTATCCGGAAGCTTCAAAGCGAATCGCTTCAGCCGCTTTTCAAATTCTTTATCTGTGTTATTTTTTAACAAAGTCGTTACATTCTGCAATACGTCTTTCTTCAGCAGATCCTTTTCTTTAAACGCTTCCTTCGCTTCCATTCCCTTATCATCAAAATACCTCTTTTTTGCAAATACTTGATTCCAAAAAGATTTTTTAAAATAATCTATATGCTTCATCGGCAACTTTCCGAAATCACGTGTTTTATTTTTTTCAAAGAAGGATAAATGAACATGCGGGTTATCGGTATTCACATGAAAATCCATCCACCATTCCATATTTGTCGGCTCAAATCCAGCAGTTTTAAAAAACTTCGGTAACACGACATCTAATACAGCTGCATAATCCTTTTCAGTATAAAGCTTCATTTCTGCCGCACTTATATGATCTTGTAATGAGATAACCGGTGTCCAAAGCAAATCACCATCTTTATTAAAATGGTGGGCGATCAGTTTTCTAAAATCCTTATTCTTTTCCTCACTATCTAACCACCCTTTAGATGAATATGTATGTGTACTTCCGATACGTTGCGTAGTGTAATTGAAGAAACCATGAAAGTCATGTGCTGCATTCAGAGCAACTGCATCCTTATGCAATTTTTTTGCTTCCTCGCGTTCTGTATAATTCACATATCCGATAATTGATGTTGTAGTGATCATACCTTTATACGATGAATTTTTAGGCGCTTTCTTACCATGTTCTAAATATGTAAACTTTGTAATAACATCATTCATATTCCTTCAAGACCTCTTTCTTTTTTCGCAAAGCAGCGGTTATAACCTCCTCCAAACTTTCGTTTTTCAATAATTGCTGAAAAATGCCTTCTTCCTCTTTTCGTACGACATTATTTGCACGCAAAATCAAAAGCATCGCTTCTTTATTCAACTCTTCCTGATGATACAAATTAGAAAATGCTTCAGCCATTGGATTCAAATGTTCAAGCAATAATTTATGTACGGAGTTGGAAATCACCGTATCTAACCTTTCTATCGTTTCATCAAAAACATCTTTTCCAAATTTCGCTGAATATGCTAAATCGATTGCTTGAATGACGATGTCTTTTTCATAAATTTTGATGCCGGGATTTTCTAATTCTTTCGCATTTTTCAATTTTTGAATTTTGTCCAATGTTACAGAATTTAGTTTAAACTGTTTTCGTTTTTCTTCAATTTTCATCATGCACCTCCTTGTTAAAAATTAAAATTTACGACAAAAAAAGCGTGTGTATAAC
>ENA-OPSO01000623-OPSO01000623.1-human-gut-metagenome-genome-assembly--contig:-NODE-623-length-15122-cov-19.979160_pt1 | contig 15122 bp, 20 predicted proteins | sample MGYA00241455_ERZ501902 | MGnify/ENA primary metagenome ERZ501902 (study PRJEB25962, sample SAMEA2042405) | human gut metagenome | biome: human gut; feature: human-associated habitat; material: faeces...
TCTTCAATCTTGCTGATATGTTCGGATATAAAACAATGCCTAACACCGATGTAATTGCAAATGATCTGAACGGTCGGACTTGGGAGGAGTTTTAATCCGATTCGGAAGGAGGTCGCAATGGAGTATTTAGAGCAAGTACACTTATTCGCCACAAAGTGGATTGAGAAATTTAAGAATCAGAAAATCAGCTACATAGAGCTGGTTGACCATTACCTGGCTGATGATTGTCAGGCATTGGGATTCCAGATGGATTGCGGCCATGCCTTTTCAGAAAAATATGGCAATGCAGCAAGCAGCTGTGATGCGCTAAACCGTATCATTGACGAGGTCACAGACATCAAACTGCTTGGATCGGCAATCTATTCCCAATGGCGATATTTTAATCATTGGGCATACGATGCCGCAGACATCTTGAAGCCCGAAAATCGTTCGTGGTTTATTCTGGCATTGAGCCGCCTTGCCCTGCTTTCCGGCGAGAATCCCTTCCTGTTCAAAGGAGAACTTAGAAAGATTCGACTTGTTTCCAATCGGCTTGGTTATGGGCCTTGCCCGGAACCAGACGAAGAAGTTGAACAGCACATAACTCTCAATGCAGAAGGACAAGTATGGTTTTCTTCGTATGTTTTCGGACAGCGCAGAGATGGTCGATACGAAAAAGCCAACAGTCAGAATCTGCGGATTGATAAAGCGGTTGCCGCCAGAATCATTTCTGCGTTTACAGAGTATTTCAGCAATGGGTACGATGAAGTTTTTGCAACTGATATTGGAAACTGGAATATGGAGCTGACCAATACCGCAGGAAAGGTCTATAAGTTCAGCGGTTCGTTATGCTCGTCTTTTGAAGTGGACGGAATTGACCTGTCAGATCTGCTGCGTGACAGCTTGAAAATGCCTGATTTGTATGCCTTTGATGGGAATAATGAGCCTGATATGGTGAATCGAATCGAAGTAAACTATCATCGTATCACAAAGATCAAGCCAAAAGTTCCTATTTCAGAACACGCAGAATACGCTGTCTGGGATTATACAGAGTCTTTAATTGTGGACAGAGAGAGCGAAAGTATTGAACACATTCAGAATATCGGTTCTGGGTGTTCTGTAAGCAGAAAATACAAAGTTGAGGGCGGGGTCGAAAGCCTTCTTGAAGATATGGATGCAGAAAGCATCTTTGACCATATAGAAGGAAACCCGGAGAATGTAGTGGTTGACCCGCTTGAAACCATAGACTACACCATTAAGGTTATTTCTCAAAAGGGCAATGAAAAGCTCATTCAAGGAACCTACGATAAAAAGGGGCTTCCGGACGATTGGGCGGAGTTTATGGAGTCCGTCTTTGAATTTATGTCTTTCTATGGGTGGGGTGAAATTATGAACCCGTCTGTGTATGGAAAGGTGCGGCGCTGTGACAATGATATTATCTATTGCAGCGTAGAGTTTGAAGATGGGTGTAAGAGCTACTATTATATTTCGGATGACGATTCTATTCAGGTGGGCGATTTCGTGATCGTTCCTGCTGGCAAAGATAATCACGAAGCAGCAGTTGAAGTCGTAAAGAAAGAATACTTTGCAGAGGAAAATGTGCCTTTGCCGATGGAGAAAACAAAACACATTATCAGAAAATGTACGGAAGATGATTTTGACCTTCCGGACGATGGATCTATTTGACTTCCAGATAATAACTAAAAAGTCCACCAGTCATGATGCACTGCGCATCGCACTGGTGGACTTTTTTGTAAGGAAATAAAAAACTGATATTCATATATCGCCATAATCAATGTCGTTATCGTAGGCGTGGAGGTCTCCCTTCAGGAAATCTGCTTTACGAATATACATCGAATTTACCAGCTCCCCTTTTTCATGGAGCAGGCTGAATTTGTAATCTAATAACGCTGCCGGAACATAGAGCATTTTAGCAGTTTCAAAAAATGTATGTTCCGAAAGGCATTCCAGAACTTCCTCATCTTCTAACAGAAGCTCTGCAGCAAAGAAGTTTGCTTCGTTTTCCTCGATTGATCTATCATCAAATACTTCCATTTCTTGAAAGCCGTGCATCATGGCGATTTTCGTATGCAGGACAGCGTGTCCTAATTCATGTGCGACTAAGATACGTTCCAGGATACCGTTTACATTGTGATCTATCACGATATTCTTCTGTCTGGACTGGTAATAAAAGAAGCCCTTCAATTTCTTCTGTAAATCGTAATAATGGATTTTGATACCTAACAGCTGACACAACTCGTAAGGGTCTCTGGTGTGATATTTTCGCACAAGCTTATCGACAGTTTCAATGATATGCTCTGCCGTTTTCATTTGCTTCACCTCCGAATCGCACACAGAAAACATATTCTGTGCTTGAGGATTTTACTCTTTATCTTTATGCTTTCTGTATTTCTTCGGAGTGTACTTTTCCCGTGCTGTTTTCTTAGAGTCCATATAAACTGACATAATTGCCTGGAAGAATACATCTTTTGCGTCCTCGTCCAATTCTCCACCGGCAAACAGAGAATTTACACGTCCCAGCACTTCCTGAGCTTCTTTTGCTCCCTTTGAACCGAAGTTTTCTTTTGCCTCTAAAATAAACATATCCTGATCTATATGGCTTTGGCTGTCCGTTTCAGATTCGTCCAAAAGATAGGACACAGAGATATGCAGCGCCTCAGCAAGTTTTCTGATGTTGCTTTTTCTGGGGAGCGTTCCGAGCTGTTCATAGGTGTAAAGGGATCTTTCAGAGATGCCGGTCATCTGGGCAAGCTCCGTTTGAGATAGGTTCATAGCCAAACGAGCTTCTTTAATTTTTTCTCCAAATGTCATGGTACGGTCCTTCCTTTCAAAAAATATTTATTTGCAACTTCCGATTATTTATTGACAAACTTCTGGAAGATGTTATAATGAGAATCAGAACAGAAGTTTTAATTCCACTTAATTATATATCGGAACTTTTATAAAGTCAAGAACTTCCGATTTCACTTCTGTTATTTTAATCAAACATCGGAAGTTATAGTCATTCTTGTCCCATGGTATTTGTTTCCCTTTAGCCAAGTGACAGGAGTTAGAAAGGAATTCTTATTTTATGGATTAGGCTGAAAGGAGATTCTGAATGAGCAGATATAATACACAGGTATTAAGCAATATTCGAATGCTTTGCCGGATGCAGAACATTGACGAGAAGGTTCTGTATGAAAGAGCAAAGCTGATTTTATCCATATATCGAGAGGTGTGCTGGTCTACCATTGATCGTGCGAATGATGTATGTGATACCCTTATTTGTACTTACGGTGATAGCTTAGATGGTGCATTGATTTATCTGGAGAACTTTGCTCCGGATGAAGCGAGAGAACGATTTGAAGAACGCATTCGCAGCTTATTCGAGACAAAGTGGATTATTGAACTGGTAGATATGGCTATGTTGAAAATCAGAGAATATCCGGATAAAGGCGCTCTGTATTGTGAGATTATCTCAAAGGCATATCTCAACCGCTTCAAGTACAAGGAATCAGAAATGCTGGAGGTTCTGAATATGGAACGCAGCACCTACTATGACCGAAAGAAAGAAGCGATACTGTTATTTGGTCTGTCACTTTGGGGAACAGCCATTCCTAAATTGAAAGATTTTCTGGAAAGTGCCAGGGAGGAAGAATCCTTGTGTTATTGTGAGTGCTAAGACAGGATTTTAGTCCGACTAAAATCCGATGAAAATACGACGGTTTCCCTACTGAAAGTCCGACTTGTCCAGTGTTAAAATGGCTATGCTGGGAGATAGTAGCATAAAATTGAATAGAGAGAGTTACGCCTCGTACCTGTAATGGGTACGGGGCTTTTTTTATACCTGCCTATCTTCCTTCATTTTAACACAAAGGCATGAACGAGAGCTTGGAGTAATTTACTCCGGCTCTTTTTTTATGCCTGCAAGGAGGACAGGCAGATGGCAAAGGGCATTGCGAATCGGGCACGATCTCCTCCCTCTGTTTTTGATTTTGCAACTTCACAAATTCAAGAACACGGAGGAACGAAAATGTATTACGACTTGGTTGAAAGCGGAAAAAGAATTAAAGCCTTGAGAAAGGAACATGGGCTTACACAGGAACAGCTTGCGGAGCAGTTAGGTGTTGCCGCAAACACCATTGCACGAATTGAAACCGGCAACAGAGGTATCTCTATTGATTTGGCAATCGAATTGGTTGTGCGCTTTGAAACAACCCTTGATTACATATTTTTAGGTCGTGAATAACCTCAAAACTATACCTACGAGGCAATAAAAACTGGCATGAGGAACAGGTACAATTTAGATACAGCCAAAGAAAATCGGCTGCTTGATCCTTGAAAACTGAATACACAGTCATCGAATACGTTCCTGTTGCCGGTGCGAGAGCATCAGCCATATCAGCGGTACGCCGTGACGTATCGGACAGAGAAACAGAACGACTTTCTTCTATAAATTAAGCGCTTGTATCTCTCCCGATGCCAGCGATCAATACTGGCTTGTAAATATTGGGTTGCTCCCAATACGGCCATGAAAGCAACAGGATTAAAGATACTTCTCTACGGAGCTGGCGGAGAACCCGGCAGAGGTTAGATTCCTATGGAACTGATTCGCAATCAGTCGTTCGGTGATTCCCTGAGGGCGTAAGCCCTCTTTCCCAGGGGTGCGTGGCAAATATGGGACACATAGACTTTTGGACTGACTGCCTGATTCCTTTCGGGCAGTCAGTTATTACATACCCAACGAAAGGAGGTCATGGCACATGATGAAAGAAAATTGGGTATATTGCCGTGGTGATATTTACTGCGCCAATCTTGACCCGGTAGTTGGGTCAGAACAAGGCGGCATCCGTCCGGTTATCGTCATTCAGAACGATACCGGTAATAAACACGCTCCCACATTGATTGTGGCAACGGTCACCACCAGAATCCATAAGAAAGCGAATATGCCGACGCACTTTGTTATTTACGACAATCCTGCATTCAAAGAAGCGTCCGTTGTTCAGCTGGAACAGATTCGTACCATTGATAAAAGCAGGATTGATAATTACTTAGGTAAGGTAACGCCCCGTGAAATGGTAGCGATTGAGAAAGCCTTATCCGTCAGCCTGGCAATGGAACAGCTGAAAAAGCGTTCCCCAAAACATAAAGCAAAGAGAGCGAAGGAGTGAACATAAATGTTTGAAGAAAGAATCGCTGCCATGAATCAGCGCACCGAAGAAGCGATGGCTGCTAACGCAGTTCAGTTTGATAAGAGAACCTATACGGTTGATGAGATTCAGGATATTCTGGGCATCAGCAGAACCAGCGCATACAACCTTGTGAAAAAGAAAGTTTTCCATAGCGTCCGCATCGGTGGCAGTATCAGAATCTCCAAAAAGAGTTTTGATGAGTGGTTGGATCATCAAATGTAAGATTTGTCAAGGGTGTCGTACAACCCGGCGACAAACTTCAAAACATATTGAGAGTTCGATAAAATGTAGCCATGACAAGAAACACATGGCTACATTTTTTTACATAGGAGGTTGTACGATGGCGGAAATGAGAAAACGCACGAGTATGTCTGTTCCGGAAATGGGCAGGATGCTCGGTCTTGGTAAAACGGAGTCATACTGGCTCATTAAGAAGAATTACTTCAAAACCATTCTTGTCGGCAACACCATGAGGGTGATGATCGACAGCTTTGAAGAATGGTATGCCAATCAGTTCAAATACCAGAAGGTCGATGGAACCCCTCCCGGCGAGGAACTGAAGAAAACTACATATTCAATGGAGGAGCTTGGACAGCGCCTTGGGCTGAAAGAAGCGACTGCTTACGAACTGGTTGCCAAAGGGCATTTTGATGTGGTCGATGTCCTGGGCAAGCGCAGAGTGACAAAGGAGAGCTTTGAAAGATGGTATGCTTCTCAAACCGATTACCGCACGGTAGAGGATCAGGAACTGGATGCAGATATTATGGCATCCACCTACGGTCTGCCGGAAATGGCAAGAATGCTTGGGGTACATCGTCAGACCATTTACTATATCGTTGCCAATGAAGATTTTGAGCTTATCAAGGTTGGCAGGTATAAGCGAGCTACCAAAGAGAGCTTTGAAAAATGGTATCACAATCAGACCCGCTACCAGTTAGCGGAAGATAGACAGGAAAGGAGCTGATTACATGGCATCTATCGTTAAGAGAAAAAAGAAGTATTCTGTGGTTTATACATACACCGATGAGAACGGCAACAAGCGTCAGAAGTGGGAAACCTTTGAAACGAATGCCGAAGCAAAGAAAAGGAAGTTGCAGGTTGAATATGAGCAGGAGTCCGGAACCTTTATTCCCCCTTCTGCTAAAACCGTCAATGATCTTTTGGATGAGTATATGTCAATCTATGGTGTGAACACCTGGGCGATGTCTACCTATGAAAGCAGAAAGAGCCTGATTGCAAACTATATTCGTCCCCTCATCGGTGATATGAAGCTGGAGGATGTCACGCCGAGAATCATGGACAAGTATTACCGAGATTTGCTTTCTGTCAAAGCGGTTTCTTCTAAGTATGTAAAAGCCCGTACAGAATATCTGACTCCGCATACTGTCCGAGAGGTTCACAAGACATTGCGAAACGCTTTCAATCAGGCGGTCAAGTGGGAATTGATGACCAGAAACCCTGTGGAGCACGCTACGCTGCCGAAAGAAGAACACAAGACCAGGGACATCTGGACAGCAGAAGTGCTCCAGAAGGCTCTGGAAGCCTGTGACGATGATATTCTTCGTCTGGCTATTAACCTTGCCTTCTCCTGTTCCCTGCGAATGGGTGAGCTTCTGGGGCTTACCTGGGACTGTATTGACATTTCCTCTACCAGTATTGAACTTGGTCAGGCAAGCATCTTCGTTGAAAAGGAGTTGCAGAGAGTAAATCGTGAAGCGATGGCAGATCTGGACGGTAAGGACATCATGTTCAAGTTCCCGCCGACCTTCGCCAGTACGCATACCGCATTGGTTCTCAAAACTCCTAAGACCAAAACAAGTGTCCGCAAGGTGTTCTTACCGAAAACCGTAGCGGAAATGTTGGTACAGCGAAAGGCTGACATCGAAGAACTGAAAGACCTTTTCGGTGACGAGTTCGTAGACTTCAATCTGGTTTTCTGTTCTTCCAATGGCAAGCCGATTGAGGGGCAGGTTATCAACCGTGCTTTCAATAAGCTGATTGAGGAGAAGGGACTGCCGAAAGTGGTTTTCCATAGTCTCCGACATTCCAGTATCACTTACAAGCTGAAGCTGAACGGCGGCGATATGAAATCCGTTCAAGGCGATTCCGGTCATGCACAGGTCAAGATGGTAGCGGATGTTTACTCCCATATCATCGACGATGACCGCAGACTGAACGCTGAAAGAATGGAAGCTGCGTTCTACTCAGGCAGACGGGCAACGCCTGAGCCGGTTCAACCAGCCGCAACGGAAAGCTCCGCTGATGATAAAGAACTTCTTCTGAAGCTTCTGCAAAATCCGGAAATGGCAGCACTCCTGAAGTCGCTGGCAAAAACATTATAGTAACTGCAAGGGCAGATCCTTTTACATAGCTACAATAGCTGTAAAAGGGTCTGCCCTTATTTTTTTGTTATGGAGGTCAACGAGTATGGATAGAATCTTTATGGACGAGTATTACGAGCATCTGAGAGCTGACAATATCGAGGCATTTTCCAAGGAAAGGAACGACGAATATGTTGGCAGAGCTGAGGAATACAAAGCAGCAAAGTCGGCATTGCTTGAAGGATTGGGACTTGAGCATTTGTTTGACCATAGCCATGAACTGACTCCGAAAGAGAAAGAAATATGGATGCTGTTCGATAGGGTTGATGTAGCAGAGATTCTGGCAAGGGATGCTTTTGCCAAGGGTGCTTATATGCTCGGCGCTGAGGATAGAGAGATTATGCTGAAATAAAAAAAGACCTGCTTCGGCGGGTCTAAATTACATAGAATCATTGAGTCTGAAAAAACCTTTGAAATTCTTAATAATGCTGGTTGAAAAATCTATTTTGAAATGATATATTAAACAGACTAAGATGGTGTCTAAAGACATCAGCGCCTCCGCACGAGAATGAATAGGATTTCCTATCATTTCGTATCACGAGAAGTTACATAGAGGAATTTGCTTGCACTTGCAACGTCCACCGAAAATCGAAAGCCTTGCTAATTTCGAGCCAATTGGACGGTGTAAAATCCCTATGAAAATGCTTATGAAGCGTAATACCAGATAGGATTTGAAACAGTGAAAAACCTTGTATTTCCAAGGATTTTCTTGCACTGTGTTGCACTTGGTTTCATCGTATCGGGCCTACTCCTAAGCGAGGGGTCGGAGGTTCAAATCCTCTTGGCGACGGGCTTCAAAGCGTTCGAAAATGTTAGCTGGATTAGCTGACAACGAACGCTTTTGTTATTTTCAAATCACGTTCGTGACACAAAATTCCATTCAAAATGATCAATTTCCAGCTAACGCAATCCGATTTTTGTTAGCTGACAGCTAATCAAAATTACCGGTTTGCAAACATGGTTTTTAAAAAGTCCAGCTAACATTTGGGTTCCGCTTCGTTGTCACCCCTTATTCGGGGATGTAAATCAGAGAAAAGTCGGAAAAAGAAACAATCTCTCCCAAACCTGCAAACATAAATTAGCTGAAACAGTATTCAATTCTATTAGCTACAGCTAATGGTCAAACAGCAATGTCTGTTTGGAACTTTACTATTTATAAAAGTTCCAGGCAGGCATTTTTTATTTCCTGAATCCTGGAGGAAAGGAGTCAAGATGGCTGAGCCAAACAGACAATCAGGAGAAAACGAAGAAAGAATCATAGAAATTGAGATTGAGCGTCTTCGTCCGTTCAAAGAGCACCCGTTTCAGGTAAAAGATGATAAGGAAATGTTTCTTCTGCAGGAAAGCATTGAGAAGTATGGAATTTTAAATCCGCTAATCGTCAGACCAGTACCGGATGGATACTATGAGATCATATCCGGTCACAGAAGAAAACATGCTGCGGAGAAACTGGGATACCGTAAAGTACCGGTAATCATCCGGGTATTAAGTGAAGATGATTCCATCTTGAGCATGGTAGATTCCAATCTTCACAGAGAACGGATCAGCTACAGTGAAAAAGCTTTTGCTTACAAACTGAAGAATGACGTATTAAAAAGAAAAAGTGGTCGAAAAAAGAGCCAAGTTGACCACAAAACACCAAGAAAGCGGGCAATAGAAATCATCAGCGAAGATTGTGGTGATAGCCCAAAACAAGTGCAGCGTTATATCTCACTGACAAAACTGATACCGGAAATGTTGCAGAAACTGGATGATGAGATCATTTCTTTTTGTCCGGCTGTAGAGATAGCTGCATTAAGTGAAAAAGAACAAAGAGAACTGCTTGTAGCAATGGAGTATGCACAGGCAATCCCATCACTCTCACAGGCCCAGAGGATCCGGCAACTGAGTAAAGAAAAACAGTTGTCACTGGAAAAGATGGAAGAGATCATGTGTGAAGTGAAAAAGGGTGAGATCACAAGAGTGGCATTCACAAACGAGCAGTTGCACAAGTATTTTCCAAATTCTTATACACCGGCAATGATGAAACGGGAAATACTGGCACTGTTGAAATTATGGAAAAAAGAATCATGGGAAAGTTAAAGGAGAAAGAAATCATGTGTAAAGTTATATCCGTAGTAAACCAGAAAGGTGGCGTCGGAAAGACCACCACAACCGTAAATGTAGGCATTGGACTGGCAAGAGAAGGTAAGAAAGTGTTGCTGATTGACGCGGATCCACAGGGAAGTTTAACCGCAAGTCTTGGATATGAGGAACCGGATGATCTTCGCATCACATTGGCAACGATCATGATGGATGTCATCAACGAAGAAGAAATCTCTCTGGAAGATGGGATTTTACATCACCAGGAAAATGTAGATCTTCTCCCGGCAAATATTGAGCTTTCCGCACTGGAAGTAACGATGGGAAATGTTATGAGCAGAGAAATGATCATGAAAGAATATATCGATGCGATACGATGCCGATACGATTATATCCTGATTCTGCACTGATCGGATACATCTGGTATGAGGCACCAGAGGAAGAACAGAACTTTTCTACTCTGTTGGAATTTATCAATGCCAGTGAGACCAGGGAGGATGATGAAGAATTTAAAAATGCAGTGGATGAATTGTTTGAAGAACTGGAAGCAGAAAATCCGGAACACTTTGCAGTAAGGCAATATCGCAAGTACAAGCTTGCAGCCGGCAAAACTGCAAAATCGATTTTGATTTCCTGTGGTGCCAGACTTGCACCATTTGACATTGTCTGCATTCGGTGACCAGTTCCATCCATTCGTCCAGGGAACGTCCTGGAGCACGTTTATTACTCATAATGAAACCTCCAAATATAGTAAATTTCTATCTCCTATCAAGCGGAGTGTAGTAAAAATCTATTTACTATCATTATGAGTTTAAAAACGTAGACAGTAAAGCTACCCAAGATTTAAGCGCTTACAAAAAATTTGCTTTTGACCACTGTAAAACATGCTCTGAGCGTTTCGTTATATGAAGGGATAATTTTTCTTTCATATTTCAAAGAAAAGAGGATAAAGAAATGTCAGAAAAAAGTTGTTATACAGTTCAAGAGTTACAGGAAATCTTAGGAGTCAGCAGACCTACTATTTATAACCTTTTAAAGAAAAAGGAATTCCGGTGGATCCAGTTGGATGGCGGAAAGTATCGCATCTCTAAGAAGAGTTTCGATGACTGGCTCGATAACTTGGAATAATAAAAAACAGGGTGTTGATCAGGCAGATTTTGTCTGCAATCGACATCCTAAATTTTTATCTGGATTTGAGATATGATATAAGAAAAAACACTAACACTAAAAAAGACAGGAAGTGAAGAATAAATGGCAACAGCAATTATGAAACAAAAAGAAGTTCCGGAAATGGACGATGTTGAAGAGATCATTTCAAAGATATCAGAAGACAGTCCTTACAAACGGCGTCCGACACAAAAGAGAACCTGGATGACCGTGCCGGAAATGGGAAAGCTGCTGGGATTAAAAAAGACAGATCGATACTGGCTGGTGCATAAAAATGTTTTTGAATCTAAAGAGATTGCCGGAAAGATACGAATCAATATTGCCAGCTTTGAAAAATGGTACGCCAATCAGATTAAATACCATAAAGTCACCGGAGAAGAACCGGGGAAAGAATTGAAATCCTGCTCCTATTCCGTTAAGGAAGTTGCGGATCTGTTGGGTGTTGATGAGTATCTTGTTTATGATTTACTCAAGAAAAATCAAATGGAAGCTGTTATTGTCGATTACTGGAAACGAATACCAAAAGAATCTTTTCAGAACTGGTATAAAAGCCAGTCCCGGTATCGAACAAAGGAAGACAGAGAAAAAGACTCTCTTCTGGAAGATGCAACAATTACGATGCCTGAAATGGCACAGCTGCTTGGAACAACCAGAAGCGCAGTATATACAATTCTTGATAATCCAAAGTATAGTCATTTTTTTGAATTCATTGTGATTGCAGAAAAGAAAAGGATCACAAAAGAGAGTTTTCAAAAATTCCTGGAAGGTCAGGATCGGTATAAGCTGGATCCATCGAATGATTATGAAGAACTTGCACAGGAACAGAATATTGCCCTGGCTAATTTCCGGCGGAAGAAATTATCACAGACCGGAATACGAGGAAGCAATGGAAATATAAAGTATCTTACTTTTGATGAAGCTTCCTATCTGGCAAAGGTCAGCAGAAGCATGATCAACAAGTTGGCGGATAAAGGAAAGTTCACCGTAATAAAAGTTGGCAGTCGAGTTAGGATCCGTCGGGATGAATTTGAGGACTGGATGGAGCAAAGAGATTTGGAAAGGAGTATGCAATAATATGGCATCAATAAGAGAACGAAACGGAAAATTCAATGTAATCTATTCTTATACGAATGAAAAAGGCGAGAGAAAACAAAAATGGGAAACCTATGAAACAAAAGCCGAAGCTAAAAGAAGAAAAAAAGAAATTGAATATAAAAAAGAGATGGGATCATTTGTCGTCCGTAAATGCAAAACACTGGACGAGCTTATTACAGAATATGTTGCACTTTATGGCAAAGAAAACTGGGCGCTTTCTACATATGAAGGAAATGTCTCTCTTATCAATAACTATATTCTTCCGATCATTGGTGATACGAAACTCTCAGAGATCAATACCCGTTTCATCGAAAGATATTATCAGAGTCTTTTGAAGAGACGTGCAGTTATCAATCCATTGAATAAAACTAGTCGAAATGAATTTGTATCTTCCAGTACGGTCAGGGATATTAATAAGCTGCTTAGAAACTGTTTTGAACAGGCAGTGAAATGGGAGTTGATGGAGAAGAATCCTTGCACCCATGCGACTGTACCAAAACATAAATCACAAAAAAGAGACATCTGGACAGCGGATACATTGATGTATGCGCTCAGTGTCTGTGAAGATGAACGATTAAAGCTCGCAATTAATCTATCTTTCTCATGTTCCCTGCGACTTGGTGAGCTGCTTGGTCTTACCTGGGATTGTGTAGATATTTCTCATGAGGCAATTGAAGAAAACCGTGCATATGTCTTCATCAACAAAGAATCACAGCGTATAAGAAAAGAATCTTTAAATGCATTGGATGGAAAAGATGTGTTGTTGGTATTTCCGACAAATCATAAGAAGAATTCTACGGTCCGTATTCTGAAAACACCGAAGACAGAAAGCAGTGTGCGTAAAATATTCTTACCGAAGAGTGTTGCTAATATGTTGGTAGACTGGAAGGTTGAGCAAGATGAAATGAAAGAAATTCTTGGTGATGAATATATGGACTATAACCTGGTTATGGCAAGTACCTTTGGTCTTCCTCTCGGAGATGGAGCAATCCGTGGTCCTTTAAAAAAACTGATCGAGGACTATAATCTCCCACCGGTTGTATTTCACAGTTTTCGTCATAGCAGCGTTACTTATAAGCTGAAATTGAATGGTGGAGACATCAAAGCGGTACAGGGTGATTCCGGTCATGCTCAGGTCAATATGGTTACGGATGTGTACTCTCATATTCTGGATGATGACAGAAGGAAAAATGCAGAGCTTTTTGAAGAAGCATTTTATGAGAAAAAGAATCTGGATCCACAGATGCATGTACAGCAGGAAAATAATAATGCAACTGTTGCTGATGAAGTCGATCCGGAACTTCTGGCAAAAGTGTTGGCAAATCCAGAGATGCGGGCATTGCTCAATTCACTGGCGAAGACGATGAAGTAATTAGTCTATTGGCTGTAAGTAATTCCTGGAGCAATGGATAATCCAGTTTGCAAGTGTCGTCCTGCTGATCTGGGCACCATACTGTTTCCAGTCTTTCTCCTGACGGTAAAGGGGAAGTCCATTGGCGTACTTCTGATACATCGTCCATGCAACGGTGGATGCGGTCGCTGGGCCTTTTCCTACCAGGGCCTGCGGAACCTGAGACTTTACGATCACAGGTTTTTCCGTGTCTCCCAATCCTTCCTTACAAGACGGACATCCATAACTCTGGCTGTAGTATTCGATCACTTTGCATGTGGCCGGGATGAATTCCAGCTCACGGCGGACATACTCTTCGCCGATCAGAACCATCTGCGTACCGCAGACCGGGCAGACCTGATCTTCTTCTGGAAGAGGGATGACTACTTTTTCAACCTTCAGGCCTTTAAAAAGATCCTCATGGGTTGCTTTCTTCTTGCGGGTATGCTCCCGGATCACGGTCTCTTCTTCCAACAGGGAAAGATCCTGTTCCACTTCCGCTTCATCAAAAAGGTGCTGCTGTCCTGGAATGTCATCGGTTCTTCTTTCGCTGGAGGAACCGAAAAGCTTTTTGGTAAGATAGTCCACCTGTTCCTGAAGGGCTTTTTCGTGGCTGGTTTTTTCGTCAATAACAAGACGGAGAGATCTGATCAGTTCCGTCTGCTCAGAGATCATTGTTTTCAGTTGTGTTATGGTGTCCTTCAGCTCTAAGAGCTGGATGTCTTTTGCACTGGAAGCCATCGTTCTCTCCTTGGATTTGATACCTTTATTATACCAGAAATACAGTTATTCCTAAAGGAAAATAAGGGCTGAAAAACGCTGAATTTATAAGGAAATCAGCCATTTTTCTGTGCAGGATTTTTACCGGAATCCAGATGTTTTTTACTCTGCTTTGAGTGCTTTGGGCTGGTCGATATCAATTCCTGACATCAGCCAGTCAAACTCCCGCCAGGAAAGATTCCGGACTTCTGACTGCTTCCTGGGCCATTGATATCCACCCCGGACAGATAACCGTTTATAGATCAGGACAAAGCCATCCGGTTCACGGAACAGAGCTTTGATCCTGTCCCGTCTTCTTCCACAGAACAGGAAGAGCGCACTGGATGTCGGATCCATCTTAAGCTGGTCTTCGATAATGGCACAGAGACCATCGATGGATTTGCGCATGTCCGTATAGCCGCAGACAATGTAGATCTTTTCAAGGCCGGAGATATCACCTAACATGAGGTCTCCCGGATCAGGCGGAATGTCTTGGTGAGCAGGACAGGATCGGCATCATTGCTGATGCGGATTGTCACATCATTCATGGACACTTCAATCGTATGTGAATTGTCAAGGTTCGTTTGGTGCATCTGCGATACTGTATGCTGTTCCGGAAGGTGATCCGAAACAATATCAATGGGAACCACGTCCTGCTTTGAACGCGGGATCTCACAATGACCATAATTCGGTGCTGGGATCTGATCCGCTGCTGCTTTCCTGCAGCGGCTGACCCAGTTATAAAAAGTGCTTACTGCGATGTCGTTTTCACGGCACCAGTCAGCATCTGTCATGCCGCTTTGGCGGCATTCATTGATAAGCCTGATCTGTTCTGCCATCGGAACACGGGCTTTGCGTGTAGCTGTCATAACCTATCCTCCGTAATTGTAGTGAAATAGTCTAACTATCTTTCATTTACAATTATAGAGGAATCCAGGAGATTAGAAAATCCGCAGGAATATTTGGCGCTTACTTTGTTCTATGACCAGGAATCCCGCAAGTTCTCGGAACATGGATATATCGGCTTGTATAAGGACAAGAGTATCCGTGCCATTGGTAAGCTGAAAAAGACCATCA
>ENA-OPSO01000629-OPSO01000629.1-human-gut-metagenome-genome-assembly--contig:-NODE-629-length-14995-cov-4.835007_pt1 | contig 14995 bp, 15 predicted proteins | sample MGYA00241455_ERZ501902 | MGnify/ENA primary metagenome ERZ501902 (study PRJEB25962, sample SAMEA2042405) | human gut metagenome | biome: human gut; feature: human-associated habitat; material: faeces...
CACGCCGTAGCAGCTCATCAAGCGCCGGATAAGATTCTTTACATAAAAATCGGGAGCGGAAAACACAATCCCGGTCTCTTCAGTGTATCTGAAACTGATACCGTCCATCATCAACACGTAAGCGACTTTGTGCTTCACGCTTTGTGTCTGCCATTCTTTAATCTCGTCATTCATATCCTTTGCCATTTTTAAGTTTTACTTCTAATATTCGTTTATATGCTGCCCTTTTTGTATCTTTGGGGCGTGTTCATATTTTGAATACGCTACAAATATAATACAGTATTCTGTAATATGGATGTTTTTTGAGAAATAAAATTCAGTATTCTGTAATATTTAACACATGAACAGTATTAGTTTACGCTTTAAAGAAGTCTTAGAATATCTTACATCATCAGGCGAAGTTTCTAATAATAAGGATTTTGCATCAAAAATAGGAATAAGCACATCTATGATTACAGAAATCTGTAAAGGAAGAAGCAATGTTGGCTCTTTAACATTACAGAATATTGTATTGGCTTTCCCGATAATAAATGCCTTATGGCTTCTTACAGGTATTGGGAGTATGCTTCAAAAAAACAAGGAACAACCACAAGCTAAAATGCAAGAACTGTCGGTCGAATCCACGGTTGAAAATTCTATTTACTATAATATGTATAAAGAAGAAAAAGCAGAAAACAAAATCTTGGTAGAAGAAATAGGAGCATTAAAAGAGCGAATAAAGCAACTTGAAGGAGAGCTTAAAAAACTTGCTTCGGCTGCAGGAGATTCAAATATTGCGAATGCCGTATGAAGGTGTTGAGATAAATTTACATAAACAACTGATATATAGGTTTTTGAAATCATATATATATGCGAGAATAAATAACTAATATGCCTTTTTACCCCTACAATTATGTATATAAAGACACAAAAAGGGATATATTTTTGACGAATACCCCCTTTAATCGACACTATAAAAAGGCTATTTTGTCACTCCTTTTGTCACGTTTTACAATACATTTCGTTTTTGTAATAGAAATAGTGTCACACTTTTTGTCACACCAATCGTCACTCCAACACACAAAAAGCGGTATTTCCGACCGTTCAAACCAGTAGAAAACCCGCTATCACAAAGAAAGTCGTTTGAATACAACTTAAACACTAATAAAACAACTACTTACCACTTCTTATTAGGTGCGACTGGATAATCATCGCCCGTTTGGTAATCTTGCAGCCACCATCCGTCAATCCAGCATGCAAAAGGCTGCTTTTGGTAATCCCGACTTCTGCCTCCGTTAACACGTCAAAGACGGCTGAAAGACTGCCGAAATAATAGTTCTTCTTCTCATAGATCAAATGTACATGGATAACTTTTGTCATAATGTATTTAGTATTTTCTTTCTCGCAAATATACCAAATAATAATTATATAGAAATAATAAAAGAAATATTTTCCACAATCACAGTCAAAATCAGACAAAAGAAAAGAGGCCGTTTAAAACCTCTTTACCACTCCGACAATCAAATGCCCATCCGAGCCAACAAAACGCCCCTGTGCGCCCCATTTGCGCCCGTACAGGCCCAATATTAAACCGGTGTAAGCTCCAATGTAAAGCAACCGTTTAAAAACCGTTCAAAACAGGCCACCGATGTAAGCCCAGTGTAAAGCCTGTGCCACTTTTCGTTTTGCACACTCCTCTTACTCTTCACCCGTCTAACTTATTGATATTCTTATTGTATGGTTATTTTCCCTATCAGTAGGTCTTTACACATTTCGTTTTACCCCCCTTACTTTTTGATAAAATCTTCTACATGCTTCTTAATGATTGAAATAGAATATAAATTAGGATTTTCCTTGAGCTTATTTTCGGTGCAAGAGAATGAGGCATAGTCATGCTCGTGTTTAACCTCAAAAATTGAGCACTTAGGCATTTGAACTATTGGTGCGACAAGTTCTCCTATATTTACATTGTATAGAGAATATTCTAATGAACTATCCGAATATGTGTATATTGCAATTCCGCGTTTCCACACATTAGGGAAAAGAACACTTTTAATGTATCTGAAATCAGATTCTAATAATTTGTTATATGAATCTATGAAGTTTTGAATTTCCTGAATATCACAAGGTCTTAAATCTGTTGCCATTTTAGGCATATTTAGAAGATACGACTTTAGTTCGCTATTCTCTTCTAAAACGGCTTCGCCATGAGTTAAACAATATACACGGCTACTGCATATGCTTAACCAATTTTTTAATACAACCTCAATATTATCCTTGCGTAGTTCCTCGTTTGGTTTGAAGTGTAATGTAATAGTCTCTTGTTGCTCTTTGTCACGATTCTCATCTAAAAGTTTTGGTGAAATATGTTTGTATAAGACTTTATCTTGAGAATGGTCTACTGCCAAAAGGAAGACATTATCAGTTGTCGTTTCAGCATATGCAAATAAAGATGTGGGGCATGGAAACCTGTTATGTCCTTCATCCTTTTGAGATACAGTTTTTACTTGAACAGTAATTTTACCATTAATTCTATTTGATGAATCAAGCAACTCAATATAACCGTCAATATTAGACTGAGTAGTCCCTTTATCAATATTATTTTTAGTTCGACCAAGTAAAAGAGTCTGTATAAATAATACAGAACGTTCTTCTTTCACACCGTTTGAATCTATAGAAACTTTAGCTTTGAACGACATAATCTACACTAAAAAATTAAACGTTTGGGAACTGATATTAACCGCAACAAATCTCCATACTTCCAATTCAGCAGCTTATGTGTTTTCAAATTGATTATTCCTGACCACATACCCTTAGCAACCAACGGATATTTGTTTTCATATAGTTCACCCACCCATGCATCCGTATAGCTGCACATTTCCTCGTTATATGGGAAATATATCATAAGATAGTGCGCAATCACACTCAATTCCTGCTCCCTAATGCCAATCAAAATCTGTTTTGCCATAAAATCAGTAAATATTAGCTGTTACTATTCAAACTTTACCATATCCGCCAACTGGACAAAATAATCGTTTGACCAGATATCGAGTTCATTGGGGTTCCTGACAAACGGAAGGGCATCGTTCTTTACCTGATTGATGTCCGCTGACGCCAATCTATCTTTCAGTTTAGCCATGAACACCTCCTGTCTGATTTCTTCATTGTTGAACTGGCGGACACGCTCTGCGAAATGAGCAAAATCAAGAGGCACATTGTGGCGTACATACCATTCAAAATCATACCAGTCACGACCTTTCACCCTGTTCTTCCAACCTCTGTACACCAATGCGTGCATCTTCCCGGCAAACAAATCCGGCAAAGTAAAACAGCGTGTCATGAAGGAGTGAGGCTGTAGAAGCAGCTTTTGCTCAGTCCCGAAATTCAACGGTGGCTGAGTATCAACCTCAATTTTGATTTTTATGGATTTATCAGTCTGGAAAGACACATCATACACATCCGTATTGTCTTTCAGGAAAGCTGATTCCACCTTACCAAAACTCTTTTTGTCTTTCTTTTTAATCTCCACTTCACGACCGACAATAGCAAATTCATCTATTATCGGCTGGAAGTATTTCGTGAAATCGAACTTGTCATTGGGAGTCAGGAGGGAAAAATCCATATCCTCGCTGAAGCGTTGGAGACCATGAAAAATTCTAAGGCAGGTACCGCCATAGAAAGCGGCCACATCGAAGAAACCACCATTGTAGAGTCCGGCAAGTATCACCTGCTGGTTTGCTTCAAATATGGCATTACGTCTTTCTTGTTCCGTTGTCACACCATATGCAGAAAGCATATTGTCATAAATCTCATTCTTCATTTCTTCAGCAATTTAAGTAAAGTACGGATTGAATCGGCCTTTTTGCCGACCTTGATATATTCCTCAAACAACCGGGCATCCATCTGCATAAAATCCTCCCTTTCCATCCGGATGTCCTCTTCCAGATAAATTTCGGCATCTTTCAGGTAGCGCAAATTCACTTTTGAAGAATTGGCAATCAGATCACACAGAGCCTTTTCCGGCGTAGCCATCACAAACGCATAGCCATCTTTCTTGATGCTTGTCAGCCCAACAGAGAATGCGGCCTTCGAGATATGCGTATATTCAAACCGTCCAAATGGCGTGTCAAAATTCTTGGCATATTTCAAAGTCATGGACTGTTTGGTGTAAACCTCTTCCGGTATCAGCCCATAATAGCGCAGAGCCGATGACATGGAAACATACGAAGGGGCATACAGATGATTGGCTATCAATTCTGTCGAAAGGATTTTCCCCGTTATTTCAGGATTGCACACATAAAGTCCCTTCTTGAGACGTATTATCTGTTTGTCACGCTCAAGCAACCTGAGTTTCTGGCTTCCGCCCCTGATATGAGGGAACAGGGACTCCAATACGGAAGTTGTAACAGGGATATTACCTAATTGTCGCAATGGATTGTTCATGGCACAAAGATAGCTATTATTTTAATACCAAAGTATATTCAATATATCTTTCTACTTAAAATATTACTATATATACAACCATGATTTTTAGTGAATACCCATAGATACAAAGATATTATCCACCAAATTATTTTCTCGGCTTTGTCAATGAGCACTACATACGCCAATTAAGGTAAGTCTAAACATAAGGGGAGGAATTATATTGTAACCGCAATCCGTATTAAACCTAAAAGTACATGTTCTCTTCTTCCGGCACCTTGTTCTCCAGGAACATAACATAGTAAATCAGGAGATAAAGGATATTTCCTTTCGTCTTTATTTCCCTTTCGTTTGAAAGGACAATAGATGAAACAATATGGTAATCCGAAATTGACATCAGGTTATCCAATGCACTATGAACCGTATAATCCTTGCCTGATTTAACTTCAATAGGTAGCACACTCGTAGTGCCACTGTCATCAACAAGGAAGTCAACCTCTCCTTTCTGCTTATTGTCATAGTAGAACAGTTTTTCGTAATGTGCTTTCAGTTCCTGGGCAACAGCGCTCTCATAGACAGAGCCAAGGTTAATGCTGGCAATGTCGTTCAGTATTGGCTGGATATTGTAATGATACAACTGGGAAGTAAGCATACCTACATCGTTCATGTACAGCTTCAACAAATTTTTCTGCTGGGATTCTGCCAAGGGATATTTCGGATTGCTGATTGCATGGGATGCTATCGTAATACCTGAATTGATCAGGTACTCAAACTCCTCCACATAATTGCTGAATCTATCGCCTTTCCTGTCCAATATATCTTTTGCCACAATCCGCTTCTTCTTGTTCTCCATCTGAGAAGGAATCATATCATAGATACGGCGGATATACAGTTTTTTTGCAGCATCCTCTTCGTAACGGGAAGCATCGACACCATACAATTCTCTGATGGCTTCCTGAACCTCTCGCACTTTAACGATATTATGACTGTTCAAATATTCATTTACCGCATCCGGCATACCTCCCACGAGAAGGTATCTTTTGAAAAGACTCAGCACCTTATCGTGAATCTCCTGAGCTAAAGGCTGTTTCTGCTCAAAGGATTTTCTCAGATACGCAATCGCATCCTTGCCGAAATCATTTGCAATCAGGAATTCTTCAAAGTCCAGCTGGTACATTTTTCTGGGAATGCAGGTCTCAAGCATCCGGTTGAATTCCTCCACTTGCATCATTTTCCACCGAACCAGACCTGATCTGGTGAAGGTCGTTAATACCTTTCGGATGGGTAATATATCCCCTTATAATTATTTTATAAGAGGTAACTTTATTCCCACCTTGTACAATCTTACATATCCTGATATTCTTTCAAATTCGGGCTCCTTTTCCCGATTGAACGTAAAGAACTCATTTTTATCTTGGTCTGGATATATTATCAAGCATTTTATGGGAATGGCACTTTCTTCATCTAAACCCAGTAATTCGTAAATTTTACTTAGACGAGCATACCCAGACACTTCTCTGGCATCCTCCTTTGATATGGTTTTGCATTCTTTATATCTAGGTTTGTACTTGGCATCTATCACATATGGATTGGGCCATAACTCAGGTTTTAAAAGATAGTCAAGTTCTTGGAAATGCGCACGAACATGATAACTAATTTCATTTTTTCCAGTAAAAACTCTACGTAAGTGATGAAATACATATAGCTCAAACAGTTTACTTGTATCTATCCAAAAAGGTGGCGTAGAAATGTCATTTTGTCCTATAGTCGTAATATCATAACTATAACGATGTAAAAGCAGTTGAGCGAATTCAATTGCCTGATTATAATCCCTATAAACGGGATTACCTTTATATGTTTTTATTGTTCTAACACATATATCGTCGCTTATACTATCAAAATAAGGTCGTATAAATCTAACTTTTTTATTCAACAGCTCTGTGTTTACAGCATATTTATATACTTCCAACTGTCTAACACAGAAACGAAATGCTAATTTTAAAATTCTATTTTCAGGTGAATCAATTCCATAAACCTGATACTTACATACATTATTGGTTATACGTCCTTTCGCTATATTTGTTCGTATATTTTGGTCAACCATTATACGACCCTTAATTTTATTATGAAAATTCTCATTTACTATGTAAAAACTCTTTTTCAGCCCCTTCTTTACAATCAAACTAAGTATGTTAAGGTACTCTGTTATAAGAAATATACTTAGTAAATCTTGTTGTTGCGAAACTTTAATTGAAGGCTTATTAAAATATATAGTTACAAGATCACTTAAATGATTGTAGTTTTTACACTCTGTTAATGAATCATTTAACATGCGTATATAATCTATCTCATAACCCTCGTTCATCTTGGGATTAACTTGTATAGCTACATTTCCCGTAGAAAGCCAATCAAGCCCAATGAAATATGAACCTTTGGCAAAGATATGGTCATTATCTCTACTGAGGGACAAGCACATTTCTTTATCATTATCTTTTCGACAAACAGAAAACACAATATCTTCCCCATCTTTCATATGAGGAATAATATCTTGTGCTATATCTTGATGGATACAAGTATTTTCAGCTATTTGTTCTTGAAGTCGTATTAGTTTCATTGTTCTGTCGCAGTCAAATAAAGCTTGTCTATTGTTTGTTGTGCTTCAGATGTCAAAACTCCATCTCGAATATATTCTTCAAGCAAGGGAATAATTTCAAAAAGCAATCTGTCTTGAAGCGCATATTCGCCATCCATGATGAAATAGCTATGACCAATCCAAACATCCTCTGGTCTATACTCTTCTGATAATGTTTCTGCTGGTAGAAGCTTAATCGTATCGTCAAATCCACTTTCAGCGTATTCGTCATAATTACTTATAAACAAACTACTTACCTCACGAAACAATTCAGAGTTAAAATTATCATCATCAATCTCTTGTGGCTTTACAGTAATAAACGCGAATCTTCTTCTAATAGCATAATCAATAGTATCAAGAGATCTGTCTGCGGTATTCATCGTTGCAACCAGAAAAACATTTGAAGGTATATAGAATTCTTTCTTTGAATATGGTAAAAGTACGCTTTCAGCATTCCTCATTCCTTTCCTTTTATCTGGCTCAAGCAATGTTATCAGTTCACCAAATATTTTCGAAACATTCCCTCTGTTAAATTCATCGATAACAATTACGTATGGCTTATTATTATCAATCAAGGTTTTGGATGCTTCATACTTATCCAATAAAGACTTAACCTTATCCAAGGTTATGGCATTCAACCTATAAACCGTTCCTAAAGTCATAGTTTTGTCATCGTTTAACTTTACGATATCTTCATTTATATCTTTAACAAGCCATTTAACTCTACGTACTCGTTTATAGTGTTCAAAATTATCATGCCACTCGTATTCACCGGTAACGATGCCTATAGCATCAATGGTACGGCTTGAATAGCAACTCATTACAATATCTCCAACCTTCATCGTATTAATGAAAGCATTCAATATTGTTTTACCCTCTCCATTGTGTATTGACCAATCCGTTTCTTCTGTTATATTTTCACCATATCCATCCCATCCTATACGGATATATCCATTTTTCATGCAGTCTCTGCGCACAGGATTATCACCAGTACCACTCAATGATACCTTCCATACTATTGCCTCATCTGATATATTCACATCTTTTTTTGCAGACAATGGACGTTCTGCCTCTGTACATAACCTCTTGAATATGCCAGGTTCAATTTTATATGTTACTTGATCGTTCTCTAAAACAGGACGTAGACCTTCCAGCCAATCCTCATAATCCATCGATTGGTGGAATGTGGTAAACATAACACGTTTTTCTTCTTTTAATCTATCGTAAACAGACATTAACTCTTTACGAGTAGCGTTATTAGCATCGAACTCCGGCTCACATAGACGTACTACTAGCTCTGGAATACGATACGTTTTACCTGTGCCAGGAGCCCCCTGAAGTATAACATTTTTTCGTTTTTTCCATAATTCAGTGTAAAATGAACCCCATTCCAAATAGGAGTCATAGTCAGAATTATCATATCCCAAATTATTCGCATTTGCAGATAATTCATAGAAAGTGTTTTCTTTAATCTCACCTGAAGCCATTTTCTTATTAATACTATCCAAAATTTTCATATATTCAGAATACTCAGGTGCCTTATTAGGTAATTTAATTCCATACTGCTCTTTTAAGTATTGCCTATTTGTACGATCAAAAGCCAAGAATTTTTCTGGACGAATCCAAAATAGCCCCATTGTAATATTCACTTTAATGATGAACTGCTTGATTACCGTATTGTATTCCTCTTCAAAGTTTTCATCATTAACAACTTTTATAAATAGGTTCCACAAATTCTGTATATCATTTTTCCCTCGATGGGATCTAAATCCAAAAAAATGAGACTTCTGATTATTAAGAACAGGAATACCTTCAAAATCTTTCGGAATATCTACTTTTATATCAAGTATGTTCTTAAATAATTTTGCTGAATTTATCCTATTCTCATGTTTAATACCCCTATTAAACAAGCCAAATACGGTAAATGGATCAATATCTTCTAACAAATCTCCTTCGCCTCCTTGATCGTGAAGGTATTTAGCAAGCAGTTCATCTCGATTATCATAAATCAAATTCAACAGTCGCTTTCTATCTTTTTGAAATTGCGTCAATCTTTGAGCAAACTCTTTGTAATATGGAATCCAAGTAAAACTCATATCTATGTTTGTTTTCTAATTTGTTGCTAATGATAATATCTATATCTGTTATTCACAATATATTTTTCATCTTTATGTTACTATTTAGAATCATATATTTCTAAATTATGTTCAAAAATTGTAGAAAATTGTTTTTGCTCGTTTTTCGCAATACCCAGTTGGGTTGCCAGTATTTGCCAATCTTTGACTGCGACAAGGACCTCTCCGATGATTTGCAGTGCAATCTGCTTCGGGAGCATATATTCCTCGCAGGAGGCCAGCAATTCATTCAAATCCGATTTATTGGTATAGCTGTTGATTAACAGACTCTGATACTCATTCTGTGTTGGATTCATATCGTAAGCCGGAGCCAAAGTCCACCCCTTGGCAGTTAGAAGAAAACCATGATTACGGAAATGGTCATCGCTATTCCCAATGCAGATATTGAATGCAACTCTGCGATACAGTTCTTGCAGATTATCCTCCACGTTGGTACAGTTCTGAAGTATGAAATCGACAATATCCAGATAGCCATGGCCGGTATTGGCATTGTCACCATCATTCAAGCCCAAAAGAGTCATAGCTGAAGCAAAGTGTATGCGCTTACCGTCTTCCTTCCTGTCAAATCGTCGGGAAAGCAATGTATGGTATTTGTCGTTTGTGAAGATTACTTTTGTCTCTGCTGCGTGTATGCCGGCCTTCTTTGCCAATAGGTGTGAGAAATGTTCCCAAAGCCCAGTATCATAATCATCTTTGCGGGACGGAAACTTTGCTATATGCAGGATCTTGTTCTCGTCAATTACGCTTGCCTTTGGACGCGCCCCGCCAAGGGATGAACCCGGTTGTACAAGCTGCTCGATCCAGCGTCTTTCAGGCAGGTGGTTCTCCTCTTCACTTTTTTCGATCTCAGAACTGGCAGCAATTAGTTCTCGGATATCGGTTATTGGTGGAATTCTCAGAACTTCACTTGCATTGATATATTCTCCGTCCAAGGAGTCCTTAAAACGGAGCCCACCCATGCGGGAGTAGTCTTCGATTCCGACAAGATAGTCAAAGGATGAAAGACGGCGGACAGGACGCTTCTCCTCTTTCGCCAGAATCTGTTCCCTGCGATTTATCAATGTGCGTCCCCATCTGTCTGGAAGGGCATCAGAAAAACATCCGAAAATATCCTTGCCAGGAGCTGTATATTGCTGCCCTGGATAGTTGTTCAAGTCATCACTCAGAAACAAGTTGCCATAGTCCCTTAGCCAGTCATCACTATAGCAAAATCCATAACTGTCTGAGCCACGAAGTGATTCATAGCTCAGTTCTCCGATCAGCCTTGGTTCTTTAAGCCAATCAAAGTCAGCAAAGACATATAGTCGTTTCATGGCTTATTCTTTTTTAGATGCTCTCTCTCGCTTTTTCAAACTCAAATCCTGTAAAGCCTTTCCCATCGCGTCTTCTTTGGCAAGCAGAAGTATATCATCATCCAGTTGAAGCGCATAGAGAACTCTGAGATAAATGCCGATAGCTACTGTCGGTATACCCTTTTCAATCCGGCCAACCGTAAGTGGAGAGCAGGTTGCGCGTTCGGCAACCTGAGCTATGCTGAGATTCCTGCGCAGCCTAGCCAGTTTGATCTGCTCACCCACTATCTGCATCTTCTGCTCTAGTTTTCTTGGCAACTTGGTGCCCATTGTATTTTTTGCCATATTCAACATATCATATAATATGCAAATATACTACTTTTTATCTATTTAATGATGTATTATAGGTGAAAAATCGCAAGAATAGAAGATATGGTATTTAAGCGGTTCTACACTTTTTCAAGCGAATAAATCGAATTCGTCACACTTTTTCCATCGAATGAAACTCCATTTATACACTTTTCCATCAAAATTGAGGCTTAAAATCTACACTTTTCCATGAAATCAGCACCTTTACTTTATCCCCGTATTCATGTATACGCCAATTAAAGTAAAGTCAAAATAAGGGAAGAAAAGAAATGGCTTCGCCAAACAGACCAACCGATTTGACGATGTCTACCAATGATACTGCCTGTTTATTCTTTTGGCTGCAAAATCTTCGTGACTGCATCTTGCTTTTAGTTGACATCAGTTGGTGAAAATCCCACTTATTTTCGTACCTTCGCAACGGATAGAAAACAGGTGGACTTCGGACGTGAAAAGGGAGTTTTCCCGTTGGTTCTGATTCAAGTGAAAAGTGCAGCAAAACGGACGGTTTTTGGACCTGAAAAACAAGCGAGAAAAGGCTTTTCTACCGTTTAAAACGCAACTCTTTCATATTCAAGTTGTTCGGTATGCTGCATCGAAAACTTTCTGTTGGCATTATTAGCATATATGGAATCGGCAGCCACACATCTTAGGGACATTCATTAAATATTGGGATATTATTATGATAAAAGCATTGCCAAAAACTATGGAGGTGCATTAAAGTCTCCTTGTTTCCATGCTTGACTCAAGATCACAAAAAACTAGCCTTATCGATCTAATGTTTATACGGCCGATTTTAATGTGATCCTGCGTCAAGCGCAAGATATGGAATATTAATTTGTAGCTTCCTCAATCGAGAATTGAGAAATTTTAGAATACCCCCAAGTCGCTATCTTTGTCGAATCTGCGTTGAATGTCAAAGGATACTTCACACGATAACTTACAATCTTCTTCCCTGCTGCTGATTCTTTTCCTTTCAACATAGAATATAATGTACCTCCTTCAACAGCGATCGGGTCCATAGCATTGCTAATGGTTGGTGCTTTCCCTTCTTCCCGCTTTTGAGCACGTAAGCACAACGTATAAACACGGTCCGTTCCATCAACAGTTTCAGGTTCTTGATTAGAATCCATCGACATTATATATGTGTTCTTCTGATCCGTCAACACAGATGTAAAAGTAGGAATAACAACGATTCTCTTATAATTATTAGAAAATAACAATGCACTTTCGGAACCAGACAAAAGCAATTCATTATCTAATGCCATTGAGTCCAATGGAGAATAACTCAAATCATATTTTGCTAATGGAGAAGAAGCAGCTCCTGTCGCCACATAAAAACCATTTGTACTGGCATTCGCATTATCCGCCGAATCAAAATCGACCGTAAAATTAGCCAACACACAATCTCCAGCCCTATAAGTCGGATCATTTGCAATTGTAGCGACATACAACGGATAATAGCCCAATGGATAAATCAGAGTTCTCATCGTAGAAGAATAATCGACTATAGCATAACTTGAAAGTTGCTGTGTATTACCGCCGCCGTCCAAACAAGAGGTTAACGAAAACATACCCGCAGCGATTGCTGCTAACCCTAAAACTTTAAGTTTCTTCATTTTTACTGTTCTTTAATTTTATATTGTTTATTATTTATTAGTTCTTACTCAAAAACCGAAACGGAAACCCGCCTGCAAATTCACATTAAACGGTTTCTCGGAACGGATCGTCTCAATATCGCTTCCGTTATCGAAATAATAACCGGCTCCCACCTCCGCATAAACACTTAAGAAACGGAGCAACGGATAGCTGGCACCGGCCCGGGCATTCACAGACCACATCCATTCTTTCATACGGATATGCTTCTTCTCGTGACGGATTTCATTGTTTTCCACAAATATTTTGGCATTCAACTTACCAGCAACATTAATCTCGGTCATGGCCCCCGCCGCTGCATAAAATTGAATACGCTTCCATTCTGCTATTTTATAGGACAAAGAAAGAGGAATTCCAATAAAATGTAACTTCTGTTTCGTCTCACCATGATATATAGCTCCGGTCTCCCATTCGGAAGAAAGGAATGTATAATTTAAACCAGACTGGAGGGAAAAACGGTCATTTATAGAATAACTGACACCTAATCCGATCGAAACTGGTGTCTTATGGCGAATATTTGTTTTCGGAGATTGACTATTGAAATACGGGGAATTCAATTGCAACAGTTCCTGATCCGTCATCAACGTATTCTTCAAAGCATAGGCATTTAATGAATTAGATGTTCCAGCACTCACGCTACCACCTCCCATTCCGAAACTCCATCTTTTCGCCCGTACTTTCTTTTCTTCTGTTTTCACAGGCGCTGCATCCGCAAATAAAAAGTGTGTTCCGGTCAGCGTTGCCGTCTCGGTCACCGCTATCGCTTCGGACGCTTCGGATATTTTAGAAGAAATCACTACAACAGTATCACAATCTTCTTCTGGCGAAAGGACAACTTCGTCTACAGTTATATCCGACCGGGACGTAGTTACGGCCGTAACTTGCGCAACAGCACGTTTTGCCATCCGGTCAACCGGCTTGGAAGCGACGACTGCTGGTGTCACCGATTCGGATCGTTCAGTCAGCCTGTTTTCAACAGCCTCGGTTTCTTTCCGTATCGTTTCGGCTATAGGCAGATGTTCCCGGTCGCGGTTAAAAACATAGACTCCTCCTGTTACAACCAATAAAGAAATAACAGCAGCAGCCCCCCAATAGCGTAAAGTCCGCCGGAAAGGGACAGATTTTTTAACCGGCAAACGGTCAGCTATTGCCTCCCAATCACCCGGCATCGTATCCGCTTCAAAGTCTTGCAACTTCGAACGGAACAAATCGTCAAATATATCTCTTTCCTTATCCTTCATTTCTTTATTACTCAATACAATTCATGAATCCTGCGTTGCAATAATTGTTTGGCACGCGTGAACTGCGACCGGGATGTACTCTCCGTTATATTCATCATCTCGCTAATCTCCTTATGTGAATAACCTTCTATTGCAAACAGATTAAACACTGTACGAAAACCAGCAGGAAGCTCCTGCACAAGTTTCATCAACTCGACTGCCGACATATCGGATATAGCAGAACTATCTGGATGAACCAACTCCACCGTATTATCCAGATCGACTGCTTCACGCAAAACATCCGATTTGCGCAAATACTCCAACGCACAATTGACAAAGATCTTTCGCATCCACCCCTCAAACGACCCAAGTCCCGAATAAGAATCCATACTGGTGAAGACTTTCACAAAACCATCCTGTAGCAAATCACGGGCAGTTTCCCTGTCGCTAACATAACGCAGACAAACTCCCATCATTTTACGGGAATACGTTTCGTATAGCTCCTTCTGAGCCAGCCTTTCCCCATTCCTACAACCCTCTATCAGTTGTTTCTCCGTCATTTAGTGTGTGCCTTCATGCCCTTTCCAGGACCATACATTTATTATGATGTTCAAATTATCCGAAACGCTGCATTCCGGATAAATTATTTTTCTTGAAAACGCACAAAGATACTGTATTCTGGCAAATAATCGGAATCGGTATCAATTTTTAGACACAGATTTCACAAATTATGTAACCCATACCTAAATATGCTATAAAGCGATATGTCAAAATATACTTGCCCCTTACTTTTTTAGCAAGGGCAACCAGCTCCATTGTCCACCGGAGTATTCCAGGGTTTCCTTCCAAACCGTTAATATTATTTAGGATATTTAGAAAGATAATAATAGGTTTCTTTCGATAGCACGCTTTCTATATGATAGCGAGTGGAAGATGAAACGGAAAATATATATCCCCGCTCCGAAGTCGTATCGACAGGCAGATAGATGGAGGTATCCCGGATTCCTGTCATCAAGATATTTCGGGCGGATGTCGGATTGATCGAATCCGTCAGCGAATAATAGACGGTATAAGTCAACACGTCCTTTTCCGAATCCGGTTTCTGCCAGGAGAGCTTCAACTCATTCCCTTCCTTTTTCACCCGTATTTCTTCCGGGGCTGCAGGAACCGTATCGTCCAACCAGGACAAAGGAGGAAGTTGTGCCGGATATTTATAATATTTATCCTTCAACTCATCGTATATCCCTTTCGTATTGTCAAGGATATTCGCACAACGGAAGAATGTACAGCCGG
>ENA-OPSO01000633-OPSO01000633.1-human-gut-metagenome-genome-assembly--contig:-NODE-633-length-14916-cov-4.394186_pt1 | contig 14916 bp, 21 predicted proteins | sample MGYA00241455_ERZ501902 | MGnify/ENA primary metagenome ERZ501902 (study PRJEB25962, sample SAMEA2042405) | human gut metagenome | biome: human gut; feature: human-associated habitat; material: faeces...
TCCCATGCTTCCTGTTTTGAAGTATATACTTTTCCATCTTCACCTGGTTTCGGCAAAACACATGTAGTAGGTGGCTGTGGTTGTTGTGCAGGCGGTGTTACCGGATTATTGGTTGTTCCGTTTCCGGTATTTCCTGATGGTCGGTTATTATTGTTGACAGGAGGAGTATAGGTATTCGTGTTTTCTCCGGTATTTGCATTTCCTTGTCCTTGCTGTGTTTCCTGCTTATCTGTATCTTTTGCTGTCTTTTCTTTTAATGCTTTGGATTGTGGCTTTGTGCCATCACTCATCGCTGTTACACCGTTCTTTTCCGCTACCTCTAAGCTTACGACCTTCACTACTACTTTTTCCGCTTTTGCATTCTTATAAGTATCTGTGGCTGTAACGGTAATGCCATAAGTTCCTTCCTTGGTTAGATCAAGCTTTGCTTTATCTACGGAAATCTTTGTTTCCGATAAATCCTCTGCCTTAAAATATTTGCTTAAATCTACATTCTCGGCATTGACTTCGATGATGATTTCCTCTTTTAAATCTACAAAGGTAGGTGCTTTGGTATCCTTTACTTCTACAACAAAGCTTTCCTTTTCATCATCATAAGCTGCTGTTGCATGATACTTCCCAACCGGAAGGTATTTTCCTTTAGCTGGCTTTAAGCTTTTGTTTTTCTTATCAACACTGTATGCTTTATCCTTCTTAAAGGTAATAACAGTGTCCTTTAATACTTCCTTGTCTGTATCCTTGGCTAAATAAGCTTTTGCTTCCGTAGATACCTTAGAACCTAATTCAACGGCATAGGTTTCCTCAACTTGAAAATTGTCTTTTGCACATGCTCCTAATAAACACATCATACATAATACTACCGAAAGTCGTTTCATCGTTTCGCCCCCCTAGTTATTTTCGCTATCTTTATCACGATATCATCATATCATAAAAAGAATGGCGGTGCTCACGCAAATTACTTGCAAAAAGCTTGCATTTTAAACTATCAAGCAAATCGACTAGGAGGGAGCGACTAACTCCCGTCCTCTCACACCACCATACGTGCCGTTCGGCATACGGCGGTTCATCAAGTCTTTTGCGAGCCATCACGTGTTTGACTCGTTTTTCTTTGCCTACTGTATACTCCACTTACTCATGACAGGCTTTCGGATTCCGTCCTACTACGCTCAACGTCATAGCCCTTTTCTCTTGGTTTTCCAGTATTCCACATATACACGCATATAATCCAAACTTTGCTACTCGACTTGACGTCTGCCCCTTTGCTCCCTCTACTTTCATAGATTTCTTCGCTACTACGAGCAGAACTGACTTCTGCCAGACCAACAACACTTTACAATGTTGCTTACATTTTATTTCACATGCTATTCTGACAGACCTCCCCAGGTAAGGTGCAGTAACTTTCCTCTCATGTAACCTCTGATTTTACACATAAGGCTCCGTGCAGTATAGGACTTTGGTTTGTTTGGCAACCTTATCCTACCTTATGCGCCTTTTAACCAGTTCTTGTTCATAGGTTCAAGATTTTGCCGCCGACTTCCTTCAGATTCTACCTCACGATAGACACCCTTGTCTTAAGCTAACAGTTCCTACTGCAAAGCCTGTAGTGGACTTTCACCACCTAGCTACTGCCCATGCTGGGCGCACCAAAAAGATGCCTTTCGACATCTTTCACACATGATCCTGAACAATAATACGAACCCGTACAATCCCTTCCCGCTGCCTCATACGTTCTAATAATTCCAAGCTGATTTCATCATTGGTTTCCAAAATGGTATAAGCATAATCTCCACGCCCTTTGCTAACCATATTTTCGATATTGATTCCCTCAGCGGAAAGCTTTGCCGCAACAGAACTAATCATATCCGGAATATTTTTATTGATGATACAAATTCGATACTTAGCCTCTTGTGGCATTTGAACCTCCGGCATGTTTACCGAGTTTTTGATATTGCCATATTGTAAATATTCTATGATTTCATCAGCAGCCATCAATGCACAGTTATCCTCACTTTCCGGTGTAGAAGCGCCAAGGTGCGGCAAGGCAATTACACGTTCAACAGTAAGCAGACGCTTACTTGGAAAATCCGTAACATAAGCAGCTAGCTTCTCTGCCTGTAAGGCTTCTATCAAAGCATTCTCATCAACAAGCTCCCCACGTGCAAAATTGAATAAACGAACATTCTCCTTCATACAGTCGAATGCTTGAGCATCTATCATTCCTTTTGTATGCTCATTGCATGGTACATGCAGCGTAATGTAATCACATTCTTCAAAAATCTGTCGAACGTTTTTCACATGATGAATTCTTGCTTTTAAAGTCCAAGCGGCTTGTACGGATATATACGGATCATAGCCGTAAACTTCCATATCCAAAGCCGCAGCTGCATTGGCAACCTTTACTCCGATTGCTCCTAAACCGATAACTCCAAGCTTTTTACCGGCAATTTCCGGTCCTACAAAATTCGCTTTTCCTTTTTCTACCAACTGAGCGACATCAGCTTCTTCACATAAGCTTTTCACCCAATTTATTCCTTGCACAAGCTTTCGAGCGGATAGCAGCAAACCGGCAATTACCAATTCCTTTACGGCATTGGCATTCGCACCGGGTGTATTAAACACAACGATTCCTTCCTCACTGCAACGATCTAACGGAATATTATTTACACCGGCACCTGCTCTGGCAATACACTTCAATTCCTTACTGAAAGACATATCGTGCAGCTTAGCACTGCGTACCAAAATAGCATCATATTCTTCAAATTCTTCTCCATATAAATAGCCTTCCGCATCAAAACGCTTTAAACCATGCAAAGAAATCTTATTTAATAGCTTAACACGCATACTTTCACCCCTTATATCGTTTTTCGAAATCCTTCATAAAAGCAACCAGTTCCTCTACACCTTCTCGTGGCATCGCATTATAAATCGAAGCTCGCATACCCCCAACCGCACGATGTCCCTTTAAATTGCACATACCTAATTCACTGCTTTCTTTTACAAACAAAGCATCTAGCTCGGCATTTGGTGAGCGAAAGGTTACATTCATATTGGAGCGGTCTTTTTTACAAACACTGGTACTGTAAAAATCACTTTGATCTAAACAATCATAAAGCAATTTGGCTTTGGCTTCATTTCGTTTTTGAATCTCCGCAATACCTCCTAGATTTTCCAACCATTCCAAAACTAAATCTAAAATATAAATCGCATACGTAGGCGGTGTATTATACATCGAATCCTTTTCGACTTGCAAAGCATAATCCAGCAAAACAGGTGCTTCCTTACGCACATGCCCTAGCAAATCCTCTCGTACAATGACTACCGTTAAGCCGGCACACCCCATATTTTTCTGTGCTCCGGCAAAAATCAAACCGTAATCAGTAACATCAATCTCCCTCGATAAAATATCGCTCGACATATCTGCCACAATCGCAATCCCGTTTGTATTTGGAACATAGTTATATTCCGTTCCGTAAATCGTATTATTCGTACATAGATAAACATAATCCGCATCATCACTTAACAGTAGCTCCTCCTGCTTCGGAATATAAGAAAAATCATTTCCCTCACTGCTTGCGGCTATATGAATTTCTCCGTATTTCTTTGCTTCTTGATATGCTTTTTTCGCAAAATATCCACTGATAATATAATCGGCTTTTCCTTTTTGCAATAAATTCAGTGGTATGGCAGAAAACTGCATAGTAGCTCCGCCCTGCAAAAACAAAATCTTATAGTTTTCCGGTATCCTCATCAAACGACGCAGGCGATCCTGTGTTTCTTTTAGAATCGCATCATAGATAGCTGAGCGATGGCTCATTTCCATGACCGACATGCCACTTCCCTCATAATTCAGCATTTGTTTCTGTGCCTTCTTCAAAACCGCCTCAGGCAGTTGAGATGGTCCGGCAGAGAAATTATAGATCCTTTTCTCATTCATACGTTTCAACACCTTCCCTTCTTCTAACATTTCTATGTTATGATTTCTCATTATATCACAAATGAAAGATATTGAAATATATTGTGAAAATTTATTTCAAATAAAATGAAAATGTTTTTCATCAGTACACAAATCCCCTTATTTGTCCCTTTATGAAAAACATTCGTTTCTTATTTTTCTTCCTTCTTATGTCGCTGATCTTTTTTATCCTTGAGATAAACAGCAAGAAAAAGTACCGCAAGCATAAGTACAAGCAAGCTCGCACACCCCCATATCGGAGAAAGCACCCATAGCCATGACCAATCAATATTTCCGGTAAGCTTTAGTGCCACCAGCAATAATGTTAAGCCACTGCAAAAGCCGATTCCCTCATATTGAATTTTTTTATCATGACTTTTGCCCCAAAAATAAAATTTGATGGAGATGCTTGATAATAAGAGAAACAAGCCTATGCTTATACTGATAAGCATTCCGGCCTGCGAGATGGAAATAAGGCTCGGTAAAAAGATAAGTGCTATTCCGAATATCGTAAAAAGATAAGAGCATATTTTCGCAATCAAATGCACTGTATGATATTTATGTGAATCTTCAACCAATCCGACAATCACCTGATCTGCCTTTTCCACGACCTTATCCTCCGCAATGCGCTCTCCATCAAACAGCTCAATAAGATTGATTTCTAAAATATCACATAATGGTTTATATAAAGAGGGATCGGGTAGACTTTTTCCGGTTTCCCATTTGCTGATTGATTTATTCGTAACTCCAAGCAATTCCCCAAGTTGTTCTTGAGTTAACCCTTTTTCTTTCCTACATGTCGCAATAAATATACCGATTTTTCTTTGATCCATCATTTTCACCTCAACTCTATTATAAGGAAAAGCCAAAAAAATACTATCTACCGGAGGTAGAATATATCTAAAATATATTTACGCTTATACCCATGCCCCTTTCGGTATCAAAAAAACAACTATGAAAATTACGATGGCTTATCGTTGCCTTATTAAAAGCTTTCTTAATCAGAAAGTGCACGATTCATGTAATTTCTACAAATTTCACATTGACAAGTATAGAGAGTATATGGTATATTATTTGAGCATTCAAATTATGGGGTGTTAGCTCAGCTGGGAGAGCACCTGCCTTGCACGCAGGGGGTCATCGGTTCGATCCCGATACGCTCCACCATAGTAGATTCAGTCGAACTGCTTGTTAATAGGCATTCGACTTTTTTTGTTAAAAGAAGAAAAGTTATAAGAATTAAGTAGGCGTCATTACAGTAAAAATCTGTATTTGACGCCTTTTTTATATATCAAGAGCTGATAAGGAGGGATAAAAAAGACATGAAACAAAAGAAAGCAATTAAAAAGAAACGTGTTTACTATTCTTCAGATCAAGATGAAGCGAAAATTCTAGCTTTAGCAGAAAGAATGGATATATCAAAATCCAGCTGTGTTAAAAGATGTATGCTTGCTATCTCTGAAACGCCTATTTTGGAATATATCATAAAGCACGGAGTTCTACTTAATACTTGCGCTGAATCATTACTATATTACTTAACTATGATAGAAATAGTTGAAAAAGTAATCAATCAGCTTAAGCGGCAAGGAATTGAAATAGAATTAGAAAATCCAAACATTGATATAGGCAGCATTAAAAAATTTCGAGAAGAATGTACGGAGATAATAATGCAGCAAGCTGAACAAAATCAATAGTGAGTGAAAAATTCACTCCAAGATACTAAAAAAAACATCCATGTGAATGAGTGAAACGAAATGAGCATGTGATGTATATTTAATCGAAACAATATTAAGCATTTAAGAAAGATGAGGTAAGCAAAATGGAAAGAGAAGAAATTAGAAAGAGCATTGAGTATTTATTAGTAAGAGCATGGGAAAAGCCAAACGAAGCAAGGTATTATCTTGAACAGCTTCCTCAGGGTGCTGGTGATTATGATAAAAAGGTGCATGATTGCATTAGCAAACTGGCTTATCAAATAAAGAAGGAAAATCGTGAATATGAAGATTATGATTACTATATAGAGGAGTTAATAGAACACTACTATATCAATCAAGAAGATTATTCCGAGTTTAATAATGTACAAGTTACTGATACAAATGAAAATAAGAATAGAGAGAATCAAATTATGTTAATGGAAAAGTTAAACCAATATATAGATGAAGTGAATTTCAATAACTTAGTAAGACAAGATCGAATGATCAGGGACTGTATAGAAGTCTTGCTTAATTCAAATATCATTGATGTAAATGAAGCTTTGTCCTTAACAAAGCACTTGAACAGGGTTCGTGAAACTATAATTTTAAATAATTGTGGTTTAAGATTTCATCTAGTGCCATAAAAATGAAAACGGCGTATTAAAAACATTACATATAGTGTAGAAGAAAGATAGGAGGATAAAAATATGCGATCTAGTTATGTATTCGGTTTTCAAAAAGTTATTGATAATATTAAAGATTTGGAAAATGACCTGTTTGAAGAACAAAAAATATTGTTTAAACAAATACCCACAGATTCGATAGGTTTCGTTGATTTTTTAAATGATCAAAAAACAGCATTTGATAGACTTATGGAAATACCGGATTATATATTGCTAATACAACGTCTGCATCTTCATTGTAACTTCTTTTTGTCTAAACAAAGAGCTAAAGTAGTTAAGATAGAGGGCTATATGGATGATATGATGTGGGAAGATCTTGGAGCAATAGACGCCTTAACAGAAATCAAACAATGCATCGACGCTACCGAAAAAGCAGCAACAGAGAACGAGCATCATTTAGTTCAATATTTAAAAAACATGTTTCAAAACTTATTAAGCAGTATGGAGCTAGCTACTGCTAAAGACGATAATCAAGACAAATTCATTTGCTTATATACGAAAACAATAAAGAATTGCTTAAATGATAATTTTGAATTTGGACGGTATGAAGTTATGAAGTATTACAAGGAGCATTTATAAAGGAGTTGTTGGAAGATGTTGAATAAAGAAAAAAGTCATAGAGTAAAAGAATTTACGGAGCATGCTTTTGTTATTAGCTTCTTTATTCTCTCATTGATCCTTGAATTTATAATAATCGTTTATGTACCGTATGGTATTTTCATCATAATAGCTATTTTGTCTTTGATGCTTTTGTTCTTTTAAAGAAAGAGTGATAAAAATGTATATACAAAAAAACTTAACTTATTTAAAAGAAAAAAATGAATATTCTTATCAAGAGATTAGCAAACATACCGGGATTAATGTGAATGCATTATATTCGATTGTAGTAGGTAGTTATAAAAATATCACGATTACGACGGTTATAAAATTAACACAATTCTTTAGAATAAGTATCGATGATTTCGTATATAAAGATTTATCAAAAAAATGGAGTGATTAGAAGATGAACAAGTTATATGTAATTTTCTCTGACATTGTAAAATGTTTTATGGTGTCATGTGGAACAGTGCTTTTGCTGTGTTTTTTCAATTATGAAGCATTATCTATTACAAAAGAGATGATTCAACAAAGTGTTTTGGCAATATTTATTCCGTTATTTGTTTTATTAGGTATTTACAAAATACTAATAGGAAATGGTTGGCTTTCTGACGAGGTTGTTGAGATTAGAGCGCCATTCGGAAAAGCGGTATTGGTGAATCCGAGTGAAAAGAGCAGTTCTATCGTTGAATATAATCGAAAAGTATCTGCGGTTCACGAAGCTGGGCATGCGGTGATGGCATATTTACAAGAAATAGAAAATTTTGAAGTGATTATGTCTGATGTAATAGGTTCTAAAGTTGCTATGGTTCATAAATTATCAGATGCGAAAAATGTAAAAAAAATGATTTTGAATACGTATGCAGGTGCTATTGCAGAACAAATGTCATTTGGTCATTTCCATGCAGGATGTTTTATGGGAGAAAAAAATGATTTTTCTCAAGCAACTGAATGGATCAAGGGATATATTGTAATGACTGTTCCAAATATGAGTAAATCATTATTGAATGCAGAATTGTCAGAGAAAGTTATATTATTATCCAAAGAATTTTGGTATGAAGCAGAAAATATTCTTATAAATCATAAAAAAATGATCGAAGTCTTATCAGAAGAACTACTAAAAAAAGAAACTTTAAGTAAAAAAGAGATTAACACTATTTTAGAAAGTATCCATAAAGATAAATAAATTGTGATGAAACAGAGGTAAATATGAAGAAAGTGAAATTAAGTCATGGTTTTTATGAATTTATTACTTTGGTGTTTTTAACGATATTTTCAATATGGAATAAAATTGACGAAGTAATTATCGGGGCATTGATTGTTGGTATATTGATGATGCCATTTAACTTAATAGAAAAGTATGAAAAATATATTTTGAAGATAGCATTATTTGAAGTACTTTTTTCTATATCAATAGCAAACTACTTATTTCTTTTTGGAGTGATAGGCAATGGTGTTTTCCTAATGATCGTGTTTTTTGGAATATTCTTAGCCCTTATTTTTTATCTAAAATATATCTTAAATCTTAAGATGGGAGTGATGAAGATGAACAAAGTTGATATAAATAAAAATAAATTAGAAATAGGCGATATTGTTGTTTTATGCAAATATATAGAAGCAACTTCAAGAGAATTTGAGTTTTGGGAAGTCATTGCTGATAATGAATATACTAATCATTTAGTTTTTATCAAAGGACTTACAACAGGGAAAACAGATTGTTTTAGTTGTGATGGTCTGAAAAAAGTTAATAAAAAGTACAAAGAATTAGTAGATAAGGCTACACAAAAGAATGTACAAAAAGTAACCAGTGGAAATGGAGAACCTTATTTGCCGAGAGAGTGCGGTTTATGTCCAAAATGCTCAACAGTCGTTAATTATCATACTGATAAATATTGTCATGAATGTGGACAAAAATTGAATGGAGCCGATGAAGAATGATTAAAATGGAGAAGATGAACGATGTTGAATACGGAAAATATAAAAGAAATATTGAATATAGCAAGTATAAAACTAATCATACTTCTAATTGGTGCAATCTCTATGTTTCTTGCTACGTTCATATTTATAAAACATGTGGATCTTGATGATAGCTATATACGAATAAAGGTGATAGCTATTATTTGGGAGGTTTGTTTAATTCTAATATTTATTGCAACAATAAGCTTTGCGATATGGATATAAAAGGAGTTTTTAAAGTATGAAATGGAAGATCTTCGGAAGGTTTTTACACGATTTGATATTTGCAATAGGCATAACCACTATACTTTTTATCGGTGTGATATTGTATTTATATTTCTTCGGAGGCTTAGACGAAACAATAGAACACACATTCAGTGAAATTGTTCAATGTAAAAAAGGTATTTAAGAAAGGAAGATAAAAATGAAAATCAGAGACTATACTGCAGAAAATCTAAAATATTTAAGAACAAAGAATAATCTTACATACAAAGAGTTGGCCAAAATAATAAATGTGCATTATTCATCTATTGGGTATGCAGAGCAAGGAAAGCAGAAATATTCAAAAGTCGCAAGAAAAATAGGTTCCTTATTTGGGATTGATTCAGAGATTCTGTCTGCTGTGGATCTTGAAACATTAGCGGAGATGGACATGGTTTACAAATCAGATTATCAAATGGGCTATGTTGTTGATTATTCCTATAAAGATCACATGGAAGAACGAAAAAAGGCAGTGTGTGTCCAAAGCAAGCTCGTTTGGATATTGGAACATATTGACTACAAAGTATATGAAGCGACTTATTGCAATATAAGCGAGTTCGTAAGAACAAAGCCCGAGGTCAAATACTTTCAAAAATATGATGATCAGCTTATATCATTTGAACAGCTGCAGCAATGGCCGAAAGAAAGACAAAACGATGAAGCCCAAAAACATCAGAAATGCAGAAAATGCAAGTTTTATATTGATGATGGAAACGAAAGATGTACTTGGTATGGAAATGAAGAAAACAGATGGAGAAATATCGATTCCTGCCAGGATCTATTGCCGTGGTGGTGTCCGTTGGATAAAAGAGAAGCAATACATAACGGGATTATTTCAGAATATGAAAGACCCGGCATAAAGCCGAAACAGATTCCCGAAACCTTCAAAAAAGTTGTTAATGCGGAACAATCAGGTCATATCCAATGTTATGAAGCTGCGAAAACCCTGAACATGACTTTAAAAGTGTATGAAAAGAAGAGAGATGCTTATTTGAAGGAAAGCAAGGAAGCAAGTAAAAATGAAGAATCCTAGCATGGAAGAAACAGAGATGTTTTTAGCCTTATATGGACTTTTACATATCAAAGAATATGACCCGGATAATATATCAGAAGCTTCCTGCCCTATCGAACCGATAGAGATAGACGGAAAGATTTATTATCCACGAAAAAACGACGAGGAGAATACAAATGAATGATTTTAACAATCTGATGAAGGAATATGGAGATATCGCTTATGATCCTTCTACCGGTGAGATGAAAGGATATGTCAGCTTTCAGCTGCTGCATGTAAATGCAATCCGTAAAGAGCTTAAGGAACTTTCAGCTTGCCGATTGATTCTTAAAGATAATATTGAAGCTGATCCGTTTACGTTCTTCAAAGAGCTGATCAAATTTGAACGGGATCATGAATACAGATACCAGAAAAAGAGCGGTTATAAAACTATATACGGAGTAAAGATCGAAATTTTGTTACCTAAGAAGATAAAAAAAGATAGCGAAATGAAAAAACTTGTTTCTCGCTTCATGACAGAGCTAAATCCCCTTGCTTATGATCTTCCGTATGCTGCATTTTTCGTTCAACGAGGTAATGGAAGATACATAGAGATTATGATGAGTGAGCGTGAGGTAGTTAAACGTATTGAAATCGTAAGATACACACGTAACTATAAAAGCAAGGACGGTACCTTGATTCACAAAAGAGGAGAACCGAAATTAAACCCCGACGGAAAGCCGCTCAAGCAATACGTCAATTTTTCCGGCAAGAAACGAATCTTCGTTCTGGATCGTCCGATGGAGAAAATCAGAAAAAAATTATTAAGAATGCTTTCCAGAGCATTTAGAACCATACTGCAGCATATCAAGCTAAGAATGTTCCTAAAGATACGAAAGCCGAGAAAATCTTGGCATTATTTCAACAGACAGTGCTTGTTGGAAATAAATCATGCAAAGAGGTACATCGAATATATGTGTAATTATGCTGCGGATATACAGAAAAAAGAGATCCTGGATCTAGAACATGATCAGCCGTATAGAAATATACCAATACCAAAGTACAAAGAAATAAAGACCGTATTCATGAAGTACAAAGCACGATTTGAAAAGAACAGCTATCACGATGCAGCAGGAAACGTATTTAACATCAACAGCAGAAACGTACCCTACAACGAGCTTAAAGAAAATATAGAAAGACTGATTCAGATGTTTCAGATGGAGATGCGACAAATCGTCCCATCAATATGCTAATGAAAGGAGGACATCATGGATAGAAGTGAATTTATGAAGCTTACAGAGCTATACAGAGAAAAACTAAAAAGCGCCGGTAAAACAAAAGAGGATCAACAGCAAATCGATGATTTTTTCGACAGTATTCTTACATTGGAACAGGTATTTCATTTTAAAAAGGCATTCGATGTCAAGAAGCATACAGAACTGAATTTCGGGGACCTGATCAATCGTGTGCATGATCCTGTATATGATGCGATAAGCTGCTGTTGGTTGATTGTCGAGAAGTATGATAACGATGAAATATTCTTCAATGACGGAACAAGCATAAAGAATGATGCATCTGTTCTGAAAGGCAGGTTTTATGATTGTTGGCAAGATTTGGGAGAAGATCAATTATTTACACGTTCCCTTCTTCGTAGGACGGAATCGTATGAAATGTTAGCTGAAATCATATGTGGAGGCAATGAATCGGCAGAAAAGAAAAAGGAGCAGCTTTATGAAATCACGGATGAACTGAAAAAGGTACAGGAATATATAAGCACAAAGCATGATCGGGATATCGTGGATAATTCCATCTTGTGCTTGGAAACAATGATGAAAAACATAGAAGTTGAGGAGGAAAAGAACTATGGTCAATAGAGTTACATTCATCGGGCGCATCTGCAATGATCCCGAACTGCAGGAATCAGTAAAAGGAACTTTTTATATAAAGCTTACAATAGCTATCAATGATATGCAGAACGGAAAGAATACGACACTTTTCCATAAACTCATAGCATTTCATAAAAATGCAGAATACATCGCCAAAAGTATAAAAAAAGGTGATCTGGTATATACGGAAGGCCCTCTGATTATGAATACAACAAGCTGTTATACAGCAGAAGGAAAGAAAATCAATTTACAGACAAGCATTCCTATGATTTTTAAGATAAAGCTTTTGTCTAGACCGAATCAGGAGGAAGAATGTGTTATCGAACAGTCGTTTCATAAGTTGCAGGAAAGTGAAAATATTCCTGAAGATATAGTTGAGGTTCTGCAGAATGTCTGAATGGGTACTGATCCTTCTTACACCCTTCCTTATTATTCTTTGGATTGGAGATATGAAGGATTATTGGATGTCATGGAAAATGAAAAAACTGGAAAATCTCGATGATGATCAGCTTCATGATATGGGATTTTGTTACATAAGGCAAGAAAACAATGACACCCTGTATATGTTCGAAAATCAATATATTTTCAGGATACACGGAAGCTTTATGGTCAGGACATATATAGTATCACGAAAGGATATTCACCTAAATGGTACGATGGATATGAAAATAACAAATCTTAGCAGGCGATATCGAAAACAGCTTTATAAGAATATAAAGAAATCGTGTCAAGATCCTTGTTATCAAGCACCTATTGCTTTTAAAAAAGGAATGTTGGAAGAAATCGAGCGATGCTATAAAAAATATACAAAAATAAGACGCAAAATTTATGGAGGTACACAATTATGGGAAAAATAATCGCAGTCTTAAATCAAAAGGGTGGTTGTGGGAAAACAACGACGACCGATAATGTATCAGATATTCTTTCCCGAAAGGGATACAGTGTGTTGGATATCGAACTGGATCCACAGGGAAATCTCGGACTGATCCATCACTGTAAAGATGCAGAACATAACTTCTACAGGCTGATAAAAGGAGGTCAATTCGCACCTATCAAAATACGGGAAAATCATTTCATGATTCCTGCCGGCTCTGATTCAGCGGCAATTCCTACCGATTTTACAACGTGCATCGGAAAAGAGATAATGCTTGCTGATATCTTGGAATCGTATCGGGATATGTATGATTTTATTTTCCTTGACTGTCCCCCTACTCTATCCTTATTGACCGATCTGGCAATGGCTGCAGCGGATAAGATATTAGTGCCGGTTTCGATTGATCTATATTCGATCGACGGATTGACAAAGCTTGATGAAAGAATGCGATTGATAAAGCGCTTCTATAATCACAATCTAGATTATCTTGGAATCTTGGTAACGAATGCCAAGACAAATGCAAAATGTACTGAACAAATCAAAGAAATGGCAGCAGAGGCAACGCAATACCTCGATACGAGAGTCTTTGACACCGTTATTCGAAATTCAGTTATTGTATCCAATGCACAGCTTGCATTCCAGACACTTACAGATTATCGTAGCAAAGCCAGTGTAACACAGGACTATGTTGCATTTTCACAGGAACTTTTGGAGACTGTCTGATATGGATAGCAAATCAATTGTAAGCGGCTTGTTTCAAAATTCGAAACAGAGCGAAGTTGTTCGAGAATACCAGGTAATAGACAGAGAAGAAATGCGAATGTTGCAAATAGATACGCTGATTCCTTCCGAAAATAACAGGAAGCTGAATGATGCGTTTGTCGATGAACTAGCAGACAATATAAAGTTAAATGGTTTATTGCAGGCGCCGGTAGTTACACCTATAGATAATGGTATGTATAGGATCCTGACAGGTCATCATCGTGTAGCAGCATGTAAGAAGCTGAACAAGGCAGATGGCAGTTTTCAGACGATCCGTTGCATGATCAAAAGAAAAGACGAAATTGATTGTGAGCTGTTGATGCTTGATACCAACCTGAAGATAAATACTCTAAATCCTTATGACAGAATGATGGCAATAGGAAGAAAGGAAGAACTTCTGAAGGAAAAGAAAAAACGTGAGCAGATAAAAGGCGGTAATATCAAGATGATAATTGCCGAAGAAACCGGTCTGAAAAGAAGTCAGGTACAAACCTATCTAACCATCTATAAAAAAGCGTCCGTCGAGGTGAAAAAAGCCTTGCAAAACGAACAGATCACACTTTCACAAGCAGCTTCTCTAGCCAAGAAAACAAATGTTGAGCAGATAGAGGCTATGAACAAGAAGCAGGAGAACAAAACAAAAAAAGAGGAAATATCCCCTCTCGATAAAGCAATTAACAGTTACATCAAAGAATGCAGAAAGCTAGACAATCTCCTGCAGAAAACCAACGAGGATCAGTTATCTTCAGCAGAGATCGATCTAAAAAAATATGTTCATGAAATGGCGGAATTTCTGATAGCTATGGAGTAATCATGACGTATGACCAACTAAATCATTATGCTTATGATCTGGTAGGAAAAATGAAGCGTACACTACACAAAAAAAGCAATGATATCTTTGTACTCGGGGAACTTGATATTCTCACATTTCGATGGACTCGTGAAGAATCACTATCAACATTAAACGTCTATCAGCTACATGAGCTTCTTGTGTTTATAGAAAATACTATGCTTATCTTGATTCACGAGAACAAAGAAGTACCTACTTACAGAGCGATGCGTTCTATATTTCGAAAAGAGCTGTTACCGGGAAACAGAAAGTAAAAAGGCCAGTCGCTGACCTTTTTGAGAGGAGGAGATAGCGTGATTGCATTAGAAGATCGCATTGATATAAGAAAAACACGAAATTTTACAGAGAAGAGAGGAAAATGCTATGTCATTGATAGAAAGCCGTTTAGAAGATCTGGGCCTGTGCCTGCC
>ENA-OPSO01000635-OPSO01000635.1-human-gut-metagenome-genome-assembly--contig:-NODE-635-length-14841-cov-2.360070_pt1 | contig 14841 bp, 8 predicted proteins | sample MGYA00241455_ERZ501902 | MGnify/ENA primary metagenome ERZ501902 (study PRJEB25962, sample SAMEA2042405) | human gut metagenome | biome: human gut; feature: human-associated habitat; material: faeces...
GAAACGCAAGAACTGGCAAAAATGCTTCAGTATGAATCTTATGTTGCTATATTGAAGGACCAATTTGAGGAGTTTATAAATCTATATGAAAAGGATAGAGGCTTATTGCGTTTTCATTATCATGATTGCGAGGATATTAAAAAAAGATTAGTAGAATTAAGCTTACCTCGAATTTCTTTTGAAACAACAATGTTTGAATTACCACCTATAAAGTCATTTATCACAGATGATGAGATCGAAGAAGAACTTTTACAAGGCAGCAGTTTTTCTCAAGGGAAAACTCGTATATTTAATTACTTTGCTGAGAATCACACAAACAAGGAAAAAGCAGAATTTTTAAAAAAAGAATATGGAATTGGTGGACGTTCACATGCTTTATCCTCTAGTGATGGTAGTGGTCAAGATCATGATGCAAAAGGTATTCGATACAAGAAAAGGGACTGTGATGATGTCCAATTATCATGGCCACAAGTCGCCAAACGTATTGATTCCTTAATGCTTGAAGAACGTTATTTTCCAGAAGTAATGTATGAGTTTGATGACGAACCATCGAATGAAGATATGGTTGTAAAGGAAACAGAGGTATCTCAAGAACAAAAAGTAGAAGAATCTAAAGAAGATGATTTTCCTTATGAAATTGGGCAGATGGTTTCTATTGATGATACTGCCTTTGAAATTACTGGCATGAATGATGATATCGTTCAGCTTATTGATAAATCTTTGTCTTATCCAGTTTACCGAGTAGAAAAGAAAGAAAACTTTGAACAATTAGTTTCCCTTATGCCAGTAAATGAAATAGAAGAAAAGAAAGTTATAGAAGCGAATAACTTTATCATTACTGATGAACATTTAGGAGAAGGTGGACCAAAACAAAAGTATTCAAGAAATGTTGAGGCCATTCGCTTATTGTATCAGTTAGAAAATGAAGATAGAAATGCAACCGAAGAAGAACAAGAAGTGCTATCACAATACGTGGGATGGGGTGGTTTACCAGATGTCTTTGACAGTCAAAAAGAAGCATGGGCAAAAGAATATGAGGAACTCAAAGAACTTCTTCCAGAGCGTGAATACGAAATGGCAAGAGCATCTACGTTAAACGCTCATTATACAAGTCCAGTTGTGATTGAAGTGATGTATAAGGCATTAGCTCAAATGGGATTTACTTCTGGCAATATCTTAGAACCATCTATGGGTATTGGAAACTTCTTTGGTATGTTACCTGATGAAATGCGTAACAGTCGTCTATATGGAATTGAGCTTGATTCGATCAGTGGGCGCATTGCAAAGAAACTTTATCCAAAGGCTGATATCACAATTGCAGGATTTGAAACAACGGATCGACGAGATTTTTATGATATTGCGATTGGTAACGTGCCTTTTGGAAATTACAAGGTAAGTGATAAACCATATGATAAGTTAGGTTTTTCTATTCATAATTATTTCTTAGCCAAGGCTTTAGATCAAATACGACCAGGCGGAGTTATTGCTTTTGTGACGAGCAGATTTACCATGGATCAGCAAAGTCCAGATGTAAGGAAATATATTGCTCAACGTGCTGAGTTGTTAGGTGCAATTCGATTACCAAACAATGCATTTAAATCGAATGCTGGAGCTGAAGTCGTTTCGGATATCATCTTCTTGCAAAAAAGAAATCATCCTATTGATATTGAACCGGATTGGGTCCATTTAGGATATAGTGATGATATTGCCTTGAATAGCTATTTTGTTGAGCATCCAAACATGATACTAGGCGAATTAACAACAAGGTCTACTGCTTATGGTAAAGACGAATTAACAGTGAAACCATATGAAGATAAAGAACTATCGGCTTTACTGTCAGAAGCTATTATAAATATTCATGGAAAATATCAGGAAGCAGAAATAACTGATTCTAAAACAATGGAAGATGCTGAAACGATACCTGCAGACCCAGATGTAAAGAATTATTCATATACAGTTGTAAATGATGAAGTCTATTTTAGAGAAAACTCCATAATGCGACATTGCAAACTGAATGAGATTGCCAAAGGGAGAATTAAAGGACTTGCCGAACTTCGTCAGATTGTTAACGATCTCATTGAATATCAGCTTGAAGACTACCCTAATGAAGATATAAAGAATAAACAAAAGGAATTGAATGATGTTTATGATAGCTTTACTGATAAATATGGACTCATCAATTCAAGAGGAAACTCATTAGCTTTTTCAGATGATTCATCGTATTATTTGTTATGCTCGTTAGAAAACATTGATGAAAATGGTAATTTAGAAAGTAAGGCTGATATGTTCACAAAACGAACAATCCGTCCTTCAGTTGATATTACAAGTGTTGATACAGCAAGTGAGGCTTTAGCAATTTCCATTGGAGAAAGAGGAATAGTAGATTTACCTTATATGTCGGAACTACTTGGTACACCAAATGATTTTAATAAGATCATCAATGAATTAAGAGGTGTTATCTTTAAAGATCCTTTAGGCAGTGATGATATTGAAAAAGACTGGCAAACCTCAGACGAGTATTTGTCTGGAAATGTAAGAGAAAAACTACGTATTGCTCGCATTGCCGCTAAATCCAATCCAATATTTGAAGTGAATGTAGAAGCATTAGAAAAAGCACAACCCAAGGATTTAGATGCCTCTGAAATTGATGTGAGGCTTGGTGCAACATGGATTGATAAAGATTATATTCAACAATTTATGTATGAACTTTTTGAAACACCTTATTATCTCCAAAGTTATATAGAAGTTCATTATTCTGAAATGACAGCTGAATGGCGTATCACTGGTAAAAGTGTAGGAAGCAGAAATGATGTTTTAGTCAATGTAACATATGGTACAGAACGTGCGAATGGTTTTAAGATTTTAGAGGATACACTCAATTTAAAAGATGTACGTATCTATGATATAATCGAGGAAAATGGTAAACAGAAACGAGTTTTGAATAAAAGAGAAACAACTCTTGCTCAACAAAAGCAACAAGCAATAAAGGAAGCGTTTCAAGATTGGATTTGGAAAGATGCAAAACGAAGGGAGCATTTGATTCAAATATACAATGAACTTTTTAATTCAAACAGACCAAGAGAATATGATGGTAGTCATATACGTTTTCATGGAATGAACCCTGATATAGAGTTAAGACCACATCAAAAGAATGCCGTTGCACATGTATTGTATGGAGGAAATACGTTATTGGCTCATGAAGTGGGAGCTGGAAAAAGTTTTGAAATGGCTGCTTCTGCGATGGAAAGCAAACGTCTTGGATTATGCCAAAAGTCATTATTCGTCGTTCCTAATCATTTGACACTTCAATGGGCAAATGAATTTTTACGACTATATCCTAGCACTAAATTACTTGTAGCAAGTAAAAAGGATTTTGAAACAGCAAATCGTAAGAAATTTTGTGCAAGAATTGCAACAGGGGATTACGATGCAGTTATCATTGGTCATTCACAGTTTGAACGTATTCCTATTTCTGCCCAGAGGCAAGAAAAACTATTGCGTGAACAGATTCAGGATATTGAAAATGCTTTGGAAGAATTAAAGTATTCTAGAGGTGAAAACTTCACAATTAAACAAATGGAAAAGACTCGTAAATCACTTGAAGCAAGGCTAGATAAACTATTAGCTAATGATAAAAAGGACGATGTGATTACGTTTGAACAGCTAGGTGTTGATAGGTTATTTGTTGATGAGAGTCATGCTTTCAAAAATTTGTTCCTTTATACGAAAATGAGAAATGTAGCAGGTCTATCTACTTCAGAAGCTCAAAAGTCATCAGATATGTTCATGAAGTGTCGCTATATGGATGAAATCACAAATGGCAAAGGTGTTATATTTGCAACTGGAACACCAGTTAGCAATTCAATGACAGAACTTTATACCATCATGCGATATCTTCAATATTCGACTTTACAACAGATGAAATTAACGCACTTTGATTGCTGGGCATCTACATTTGGTGAAACTGTTAGTGCAATCGAGCTTGCTCCTGAGGGGACAGGTTATCGTGCAAGAACACGATTTGCTAAATTTTTTAATCTTCCAGAATTAATGAATATCTTTAAGGAAGTCGCTGATATCAAAACATCTGATCAATTAAATCTACCAGTACCTGAAGCTAAATTTGAAACAGTTGTTGTACAACCATCTAAAATTCAAAAAGAAATGGTGGAATCATTATCTGAAAGAGCTGCTTTGGTTCATGGTGGAAACGTTGATCCATCAGTGGATAATATGCTTAAGATCACATCTGATGGTAGAAAGATTGGTTTGGACCAAAGATTGATGAATCCGTTATTGCCTGACGATGAAAATAGTAAGTTAAATGTCTGTGTGAAAAATGTTCTAAGGATTTATAACGAAGGACAACAAGATAAACTCACACAGCTTTTATTTTGTGATTTATCAACACCAAAGAATGATGAAACATTTAATGTTTATGATGATATCAAAAAAAAGCTCATTCAAAATGGTGTGGCTGAAAGTGAAATAGCATTTATTCATGACGCAGATAGTGAAGCAAAGAAAAAAGAACTCTTTTCAAAAGTTCGCTTAGGACAGATAAGAGTATTGTTAGGAAGTACGCAAAAAATGGGTGCAGGAACTAATGTTCAGGATAGACTTGTTGCAGTTCATCATCTTGATGTTGGTTGGCGTCCATCGGATATGACACAAAGAAATGGTCGTATCATTCGTCAAGGAAACATGAATAAAGAAGTTCATGTGTATCAGTATGTGACTGAGGGAACGTTTGATGCCTATTTGTATCAAACATTAGAGAATAAACAGAAATTTATCAGTCAGATCATGACAAGTAAATCTCCAGTCCGTTCTTGTGATGATGTTGATGAGCAGGTATTATCTTATGCAGAAATTAAAGCGTTATGTGCCGGTAATCCACTCATTAAGGAAAAGATGGATCTAGATATAGATGTTGCAAGATTAAAAGTCTTAAAAGCAGACCATCAAAGTCAACAGTATCGAATGGAGGATAAACTTTTAAAATACTATCCAGCTGAGATTGAAAAAACAAAGGAGTATATCAAAGGATATAAGGAGGATATTGAAACTGTAAAAGATAATCCATTGCCATTAGAGGGATTTGTAGGAATGACTATTCATGATAAAAATATCATGGATAAAGAACTCGCTGGAGAAGCAATTCTAGCTGCTTGTAAAAACTTTAAGGATAACGAGAAAGAAATGTTAGGAAGTTATCGTGGCTTTCATATGGAGTTGACTTTAGATATATTCCAACGAAATTTTGAAATCATTCTAAAAGGTAAAATGAGCCATTATGTAACGTTAGGAACTGATGCGAGAGGAAATATTACTCGTTTGGATAATGCTCTTACAAATATTGAAATCCAATTAGAAAAAGAAAATAAAGCGTTGGAAAACCTTATAAACCAACAAGAAGCAACAAAACTTGAACTAGGTAAACCATTTCCGCAGGAAGAAGAATTACGTCAAAAAAGCTATCGTTTAGCTGAACTAGATGCTCAGTTGAATATGGATGATAATGATGAACAAAATAAGGATGAAAAATCATCCGTTTTAGATGATTTGAAAACTAATACTGTCAAATCCAACTCTCTTAATAGCAAAGCTGATAAAGAGGCGGAATATGAGAGATAAAGAAATACACTTTGTCGTATCACAAGAGGAATTGGATAGAATCCGATTAAAGATGTCTGAAATGGAAATACAAAGTTTAAGTGCTTATCTTCGCAAGATGGCACTTGATGGATATTGCGTTAAGTTGGATTTGAAAGATGTAAAGGAAATGATTACTCTTTTAAGACGTTGCAGCAACAACCTGAATCAATATGCTAAACGTGCAAATGCAATCAATAGTGTATATCTTACCGATATCGAAGATTTACAAAGTCGGCTAGATGAGATCTGGAGTGTAAGCAAAGAAATTCTTCAACGACTTTCAACAATTCAATGATTAAAAAGAGGTATGGTTCTTGCCATACCGTTACATAATAATTGTTAATTTGACCTTAACATCATTGAGTTTTTTTAAAAGTATAATTACAATTAATTTAGAAACGATGAAAGGACAGTGATCAAGATGTTATTGAAATTATTTGTATATCCCATCATGTTTGTAGTAAAGATATTTGAATTGTTTATAAAACTAACGATGAATGTTTCTAGCTATGTGATAGGACTTCTCATGACTATTTTAGTTGTCGGTGGTATTTATACAATCGTTGTTCAAAAATGGACACAGTTGCTTATTCTATCTATCATGTTTGCGGGTTGTATGTTGATTATTTTCTTAGCAGCTTGGTTGTCCGTAACCTTAGAAAATATTAATTATAGATTAGCTAATTTGATAAAATAAAGGAGACCAGCTATGAATCTGTCAAGTAAAAATGAATAGATTTGTACATTTTCTTTAAATTAAATTTTGGGTATACAAAAACTCATTTATTTAAGTCATGTTAAATAACGCACTGAAATAGATGATATGTATATGCCAAAATATTAGTTCTTTGAAAAATTATCGTTTGAAATTATTGGTATTTAAATTCTTCGTTAGGATGATTTAAGATCCAAAAGATATATCGACAAAGTTTGGCAGCACAATGCCCTAATGCATTGTAATGAGACTTTCCTTGAAATTTCTTTAATTCAAAATAGTCTTTCATAGATCCGGGTCTTCTGGTCATATTGTATGCTGACCATATAAGAGCGTATCTTAAAAGTTTACTTCCTCTTTTAGACATTCTGGTTCTATTTGCACTCCATGTCCCCGATTGTCTTACCTTTGGATCAAGTCCTGCATAAGCAACTAGCTTTTTTGGAGAATCAAATCGTGTTATATTAATTATGGCAGACATGATATAACCGATTTCTATATCGTTAATTCCGATTAACTGATGTAATGGAGAATTAAGTACAGTGGGATGTTTCTTGATTTCCTTTTCGATTCTATCAATCTGCTTTTCTTTTAGGTCTAAGGTTTCAATACATTGAGTGATATTTAAACCAATACTTAAAGAGTGAATACCAATAGAAGTTTTAGCTGCTTTCTTAACAGCTTCAATTTTAGATACAGGATATTTCCCCATGGAAGCTGTTTTAACTAAGTTTTTGAGCTTATCTATTCTTACTTCAGAAATATCTTTAGCAGTTGGATATTCCTTTAAAATAGCTCTAATACCAGCGGTATTGATATCTACAAGAGATTCAAGTTCAGGGAATACTCTATCAAGATAAGACTTAAGTTTGATCTTCATTTTAGATACATCAGTCATCAAGAACTGTCTTTGAAAAGCTAACTCTTTAAGTTCATTATTCAAAAATTCTTCATTATTTAGATTTAAATGTTCAAACGATAAAAACTGTGCGATAGCCTTGGAATCGATATTATCATTCTTGGCATCACGTAAAGAAATAGATCTAAACTTACTAGTCATATAAGGGTTGATTAAATAACACTTATATTTCTTAGAAGTTAGATAATTGAATAAGGTTTGATGATAGTGACCTGTAGATTCAAAACCAATCATTATCTCATTATCCTTATTCTTCCTAAGATTCGCTAATAATGTTTTAAAGCCTTTATCATCATTAGTGAAATGTAGTGAATCAAGTATTATTTCACCTGTAGATGGATTATAGATACTTGCGACGTGTTCATATTTGGCAACGTCAATGCCACAAAACAGTTTAGTCATAAAAAGACCGCCTTTCTAGAACCTTGTCATTCTATAGCGGTCTTACCAGTGTAAACTTGCGTGACATAAAGATATCAAAACCTATCCAGCTATAAACAGATGTAATAAGATCCTATAGATTCACTCTCCCTTAAGTAGATATACCACATGATCAAATAAGAGTATTAAGGTTCTACTTACATTTTAAAGGCTGGAAAGGAAAAGTGATACAAGTGTTACAACAAGGTACGTTTGTATCATACAAGAAGACAAATGAATATTAAATTTATGTCAGAGTTTTATGAACGATTTTATGATGATCCAGTTTTTGAAACTATAGGTCAGAAAGAAGAATACAAAGAAATAAAAAGAAGAATCAAAGAAGGCGAAGAAAAATTAAGAAAAATCATTGGAGAAATCGAATCGGATACATGGGAATTGTTTGAAGATATCATGACTGCTCAGTATGAATATGTAACATTGGTTGCAAAAGAAATGTATTTAAAAGGAGCTGAAGATAGAGAAAAGATGTTAGAATAAGATTAATTTGACGAAGCATGGATATGACAACAATTGATTATGAAGTCATTGGTCGGCGACTACAAAAACGAAGAAAACACTCAATATTATTTTTGATATAAGACAAAATTTTAAATAACAACTAGCATTTCTATGTAAATTTTTGATTTTCATATTTTCAATTTATAGTAATACAAGAAAAAGGAATGTATAATTGTATTATTAAAAGTGGAAGAATAATTGAATAGGGGTGCAATAATTTGATTGATTTGATAGAGTATTTTTTCAACCATTATGATGAAAAAAAGCATAAGTACTATAAAAAACATATAGAAGATATATCTTATTATAGTGATTTTGAAGTTTTCATTTTAGATGAGGAATTATGTAAAAATAAAATAGAAGAAAATTATTTTCAAGTTGTTGATTGTAACGATGCTATAGAAGAATTTAAATATTTAATTCAACCTACAAAAGATTACAGAGAAAAGTATAAAAATGTTAAATTTATTCTTCTATGTTTTTATCTTCATAATAACGATTATGTTATTACAGAATTTCCTAATGTTTTGGAACAAACTATCGATAGAGGTATTTTAGCTTATGATAAAATTAGAGCAGCCATTGGTGGCTCTCCCGTAGCATGGGCAGATAGGCGTAAGTTTATAGAGGGAATGCATTTTAAAAGAGATATCAACAGAATTCAAAATATAGAATTGGATGAATTGATAGAAGAAATATCTACCAGTTCATTACCTTTTGAAAGTATGTCTACTGATGAGAAATTAGCTGTTTTAAATAATACAATAGAGCATTTACTGAAAGAAAATGGAAAATATATAAACTTAGATGAGAAGTTATTTCTTGGTTTAATAAATAATGAATCTTTAAAACAATACAGAAAGAAAACGCAAATATTTAGACATGCAACAAAAGAAGCAATTGCTGAAAGAAGTAAAATAGATGATATACAAAAAGAATTCTTAGTGAATTTTGGTCGTACAGTATGTATTACTATTTTTCAATATTTACAAGAAAACTAAGATTGATTTAGTGGCTATACCTTTTATAAGGATAGCTTTTTTTCATTGAGAGGAGCTGGTAAAATGGCAACGACTAGATTAATAGCAATGCATATCAACAAGGGTAAAACTTTAGCACAATGTATTAAGGCGAGAACTGATTATTCAATGAATCCGGACAAGACAGATGATGGAAATTATATAAGTTCTTATGAATGTGATCCTGTTACTGTAGATGAAGAATTTCTATTAACAAAAAGGGAATATCTACAAAAGGTTGGACGTAAACAGAAAAATGATATTATTGCATATCAAATAAGGCAGTCGTTTAAACCAGGTGAAATAACACCAGAGGAAGCTAATAAAATTGGTTATGAATTAGGAATGAGATTTACTAAGGGTAAACATGCTTTCATGGTATGCACTCATACAGATAAACCACATATTCATAACCATATCATTTTTAATTCTACAAGACTTGATGCAACTAAGAAGTTTAAAAATTTTTGGTTTTCTGGATTAGCCATTCAAAGATTAAGTGATATCATTTGTTTGGAAAATGGCTTATCTGTCATTGAAATTAAACCATACTCAATGCGAACAAAACGTACAGATTTTCCTAAGAGAGATTCATTCAGAAGTAATATTTGCAATCAAATAGATATTGCCATATCAAAAAATCCCAAAGATTTTGATGAGTTTCTATCCTTGATGGCCAAAGCTGGATTTGAATATAAGAGAGGAAAACATATATCTTTTCGAGGAAAAGGACAACAGAGATTTATACGATTACGTTCATTGGAAGATGGTTACAAAGAAGATGATATAAGGAAACGAATTCATGGAAAACGCACAAAGGCTCATAAAGAACTTAAGTTGAATTTGTTAATCAATATACAAGAAAAGATAATCAATAAAGGTGAAGCATATGAACGTTGGGCAACAAATTTTAATTTAAAGCAGATATCTAAAACATTATTGTTATTAAGGGACCATGAGATTACAAGTATGGAAGATTTGAATAAAAGGGTAGATAGTTCTATTGATCATTTTAATCAATTGTCTGATGACATTAAGGCGAAAGAAAAAAGAATTGCAGAAATCCAAGTGTTGAAAAAACATATATTTAATTACTCGGATACTAGAGATATTTATGTGGAATATCGAAAGAGTGGTTATAGTAAAAAATATCTTGAAGCACACCGAGAACAGATATTAATTCATAAAGCAGCTAAAGATGCATTTAACGATTTAGGGTGTAAAAAAATACCCAAAGTCAAAGAATTGAATGAGGAATATTTACAACTCTTATCAGAAAAGAAAAACTTATCTTCAGAATATTATAAGGCACGTTCTTTAATGCAGGAATATAAAAAGGCTCAAAAGAATGTAGAGGAATTTTTAAGAGAAGATTCTAAATATGATAAAGAAATGAATAAAGTACATCGTTAATTTAAAGGATAGAAATTCAACTAATGAATTTAACTATCCTTTTTTTCGTTGTTGGAAGTTATGTTTTAGCGTTCAGAATGAATGCGTAGCCATCACTTATAAGTGATGATTTCAAGGGGATTGGGGTATTCCCCAACCAGTGATTTTTGAAATTTGGCAAAAAGGCAAATTCTCAAAAACGAGTGAACTTGGACAAGTTTACACTGCTGGCCCAGTTTGTGTTTGTTAAAAAATGTTTTTTTTACTTAATCTACAAAATATACTATAAATAAAGGCTTTTTTACATCATTTATATTCAATTTTTCATTTAAAACTGATAAAATTAAAGTAATAGTTTGTTTCATAGGAGGAGATAGTTGTGATAGAGAGAGGTAATCCACCCTATGCACCTAATTTAATTGAATCTATGAGGTCTATAGGATATTCTTTCGAAACAGCGTTGGCAGATATAGTAGATAATTCAATTGCTGCTAATGCACATAATGTGGATATTATATCTATATGTAAAAATGATAAATCATTTATTGCTATTATAGATGATGGTTTTGGTATGGATAAGCAGGATTTATTCATCGCAATGAAATACGGAAGTTATAATCCAAATGATTCTAGGAATAAAAATGATATGGGAAGATTTGGATTAGGGTTAAAATCTGCATCTTTATCTCAATGTAGGAAGTTAACCGTTCTTAGTAAAAAAAGCGGCGATGTAAACGGATATACTTGGGATTTAGACTTTATTATAGAGAGAGGCGACTGGATTTTACAAGAACTGGAAACAGAAGATATAGAATTAGTTTTAAATAAGACTGAAGTTTCACTAACTAATTCTGGAACTATTGTTCTTTGGGAAAACTTTGACAGAATTAATCATACTGCTTCTGATTTTGATGAATATTTAAAAGAATTATTATTCTCAGCTTTGGAACATTTTTCATTAATATATCACAGAATATTAAATAAGAGTTTTTCTATTAGAATTAATGGAAATGAAGTAGTTCCTAGAGATCCTTTCCTAGAAAATCATAAGAGTACTCAATTAAAACGAGAACAGAAAATTTATGTAGATGGGAAGGAAATACTAGTTAAACCATATATTCTTCCTCATATAAATAAATTAACAACTGAGGATATTAAAAAATTAGGTGGTAAAGAATCACTTAGAACTGAACAAGGTTTTTATATATATAGAAACAAGAGACTTATAATATATGGTACATGGTTTAGACTAGGAACAAAAAATGAATTGACTAAATTAGCTAGAGTAAGAGTAGATATACCTAATGACATGGATTATCTATGGGATATTGATATAAAGAAAAGTAAGGCATCTTTACCTGATAAAATAAAAATTAATTTATATAATGCTGTTCTAGAGTCATGTGGTATAAGTGAAAGAGTTCATGAGTATAAAGGTAAGAAAGCATTTAATACAGATTATGTTCGTACATGGAATGTAATCGAGAAAAGAAAAGGTGAAGGATTAGGATTGGAAATTAACCTGGATAATCCTTTAATTAAAAGTTTCATTGAAAGTTTAACAAGGTCTCAAAAAAATATATTTCTATCTTTAATAAAAGACATAGAAGATACTATTCCACTAGATTATATATATTCTAGAGTGGCAAAAGGAACAAATACAGACATTGAATATACCAAAGAAGAAAAAGACGAGATCTTAGCTGATGTAAGAAAAAAACTTATTGATTACAAAGAAATAGGATTAGAAATAAATGAGCTAATCGATATTTTAATGCAACAAGAGAAATTCGCAAATGATGAGTATATGATAAAAAAATTATTAGAGATGAAAGGATAGAACAAATGAGTATTGATATAAATAAGATAGTTAATGACGGCATAAGTATATTAGCACAATCAAAAGATTTAACTGAAGAAGAAATAGATAACTACACCTATAATAAATTGAAATATATAATCCCAATTTTATACAATGGAGAAACAATAAGTGATGAAGAATTAAAACAAGTTAATAATAGGATCAAGAATAGGATTGTACATAAGATTTACAACACAAATAGTAAATTGATTGGCCATGATTACGAAACATGGTTCAAGAAAAGAAAAAATCATTTAGACATGAAGTATTGGAATAGATATAAACTTTATTTAGAAAAAGAAAAACACTTTAATAGTAGAATAACAGATAATATTGACGATGTTGTTGATGAAATTCTTGATTTAGTTGGAGATCCTATGGTTGAAAGACAATTTCAACGTAGAGGTTTAATCATTGGAGATGTTCAATCGGGAAAGACTTCAAATTTTATAGGACTAATGTGTAAGGCGTGTGATGCAGGGTATAAATTGATAGTTGTTTTAGCTGGTACAAGTGATGTTTTAAGAAAGCAAACTCAATCAAGGGTTGATGAAGGGTTGATAGGTGTTGATAGTGATAATAGATTATTAAAAAAGGAAGATTCAGTTCGTATAGGTGCTGCCCTATATGGTGATAGTGACTTTGCACCTGTTTGTGTAACATCGATATCTAAGGATTTTAATAAACAAATAGCTAACTCAATGGGATTAAAATTAAATCAAACAAAAGATGCCATCGTTTTTGTAGTTAAGAAAAATGTAAGTGTTTTAAATAATTTAAACTCATGGATTAAAAGTTTAAATCAAACGAATGAGAATGGCGTAATTGATTCTTCTTTATTGGTTATTGACGATGAGGCGGATTACGCTTCGATAAATACTAATAGTGAAGATAAAGATCCAACAAAGACAAATGAAAAAATATCAGAGTTGCTAGCAATGTTTAAAAAGACAAGTTATGTAGGATTCACAGCAACACCTTATGCAAATGTTTTCATTGATCCAACAATAGATGAAATTCATGATGGAAAAGTACCATTGTTTCCTAAAGACTATATTTATTGTTTAGATGCTCCAACAAATTATATAGGTGCTAGAAATCTATTCAATGATGATATTTCTGTTGATTCTTATTTGAACAATACAATAGAGACTATTGAAAGTAGCGATGATCCAGATGATGATTATGAAGCTATTTATCACATATTACCTTTAAAGCATAAAAAAGAAGCAGATTTTGACGAAGTGCCATTATCGTTAAAAAAGGCTATACAGGAGTTTTTTATTGCTAATGCTATTCGAGATCTTAGAGGTGATGAAAAATCTCATAGGTCAATGTTAATTAATATTAGTAGATTTGTTTTAGTTCATGAAAAAATAAAAAAGACTGTTAAAAGATATGTGGATTCATTAAATAAATCAATTGTATACTGTGGGAAAATTGAAGAGAAACAAGTGATTTCTATGGCACAAAATATGCCTGAAGTAACAAAAGATAAAACAGGTTCAAGTAATCAAAAAATAACACAAGATGAAGCTTTGCAAATAGCATATGAGAAATTTCAAGTTTCTTCTGAGAATGTGAAAAATGTTAAAGTTAAATTAGATAAAGAAAATGGAATAGAAGTTTATGATATTGATTTTGATGCAGGTAATAAAGAATATTCTTGTGATATTAGTACAACAACGGGAGAAATATTAAACTTTGATTCTGATAGCAGATAATTAAAATGCATATATAGTTAGAATGGTTGCTGATAAAACAGTAACCTTTTTTTAATATGATAATAAAAACAAAGCAGAAGTCTTTCTGCCATAAATTATATAGATGATGTATTCTGTGGTTTGCAGATAAGATTTCATCTGCTATCTTGTAGAAAAAATTTACAGCATTTTTGAATTAGTAAAATTTTATTCAAAGGTATGTCGACTGCGAAGTGTTCAAAAAAAGTTTTGATTCGAAGCTGATTTAGTAATTTGCCTATAGTTTTACAGAGACAGAGATGGATATAAATATTTCATACAATATTATAATAGTGAAAAAGTCTTATACAAATAAGGATTACTATACATCGCTAATTCATAAATTAGATGAAATGTAAAAAAAAGTAAGTATAAATGGATATATTTTCTGCTGATTTAAATATTTTTTATAGGTATCATATATTTCATATTTGGTTGTGAATAGTAACAAATAAGAAAAAAATAATAGTTAAATGTATTGATAGAGTCAAAAGTTTATGGGAATTATAAAGAAGATAGATTATTATAGAGAAATCTTTCTTTTTTGAGAGTGTAATATAAACCGTGTAAGTTGAGAACGTACGGCTCAACTC
>ENA-OPSO01000660-OPSO01000660.1-human-gut-metagenome-genome-assembly--contig:-NODE-660-length-14576-cov-8.711659_pt1 | contig 14576 bp, 10 predicted proteins | sample MGYA00241455_ERZ501902 | MGnify/ENA primary metagenome ERZ501902 (study PRJEB25962, sample SAMEA2042405) | human gut metagenome | biome: human gut; feature: human-associated habitat; material: faeces...
CTCCGGTATCTCCGCTGCCGGTGTCTCCGTCTCCGGTATCTCCGCTGCCGGTGTCTCCGCTGCCAGTGTCTCCGCTGCCGATATCTCCGCTGCCGGTATCTCCACTACCAGTATCTCCGGTTCCCGGATCTACCCAGTCTGTACTGTTGTCAATCCAACCGGAACCATCGTTTTCAAAGCTGATGCCTGTATTCTCATCCTCCGGTGTAACCTTCTGAACATCTTCCAGTTCTCCCAGTCCACTGACGATCTCAGCGATCTTGGTACTGATTTCCTGAACTGTACTGGATGGTGTATACGCCTCGTCTCCATAAAGGAATTTATGAAGGGCAATTACATTGGATACCAGATCCGCCTCTGACGTACCTTCTTTTGTAGGAACGATAACGCTTCCCTTAACATTGGAAAACTTAATGCTGGACGGGAAACCGGTTGTCTCATTCATACTGTAGCCGATCACTGTGGGCAGAAGCTGAAGGATCTCTGTTTTATCCATGGATGTGGATACCATAGGGAATACAGCATCCATGATCTTAAAGATAGTCGGAAGCCCTGCCTTTTTTGCCTTCTGAACGATCAGCTGGATAACCTTACGCTGTCTCTCTGTACGACCCATATCAAGACTCGCTGTGTATCGGATACGACAGTAGGAGGTTACCTGTACACCATTCAGATGATAACGGTAATCAATCTTCTCAATGTCCTCCGGTCTTTCCGGAAGTTCGATAGGCTCAAACGACTTACCTGTTTCCTTTGAGGTTTCTTCGCAATAGCTGTTCATGTGTACGATCTCCGCATAGGACATATCTATATCGAGACCGTCCAGCGCGTCAACAATCTCTGTGAGAGCCGCAAAATTTACAGTAGCATAATCTGTAATATTCAGATCCATGTTTCTGTTCAGCATATTAACTGCTGCTTCCGGACTTTTCGCATAGGCCGCGTTTGCCTTGGAATAAGTATCATCATAAACATTAAGAAGTGTATCTCTGTATACAGAAGCAAGCTTTACATCCTTTGTATCATTATTTACACTTGCAATGATCATGGTATCACTGTTCATGCCGCCGGTAGCGCTTTTATCTCTGTGGTCAATACCAAACAGCGCATAGGTGGTATATCCTGTCAGTTTTGATTCTTCCGCATTGATAGAATCCTGTACTTCCTGGTTTACCTCTATGGGCTGCGCGTTTTCTGTCTTGGGCTTTTCAAGCTTGTCCAGTCTGGAGTTGAGCTGTCCGTAAACATACAGACCTCCGATAAACAGAAGGAGTACAATGATCTCAACTGCAAACAGTATCTTTTTTGTCTTTGACCTTGGTTTTGCCATCTTCTTTCCCCTTATCTTTTTAATATGCATTTTTATTAATGAAACCTTTAAATATTGTCAGGAACAAAATCTTAATATCAAAACCAATGCTCCAGTTTTCAATATAATAAAGGTCACAATCAATACGTTTCCTGATGGATGTATCTCCCCGGTATCCATTTACCTGAGCCCATCCTGTCAGGCCGGGACGAACCTGATGTTTTACCATATATCTTGGAATTTCTTCCCTGAATTTCTCTACAAAGAAAGGGCGCTCCGGTCTTGGTCCCACCAGGCTCATGTCCCCTTTCAGAATATTAAAGAGCTGAGGAAGCTCGTCAATACTTGTTCTTCGCATAAACTTGCCGATTCCCGTTACACGGGGATCATTTTTCACCGTCCATGCCTTTTTTTCTTCAGATTCCGGCTGTATTTCCATGGAGCGGAATTTATACATCCAGAATGTTTTATTGTGAAGTCCCACCCGCTCCTGCCTGTAGATCAGAGGACCGGGAGAAGTTGCTTTTATCAGAATACACATGAGAAGCATAACGGGAGAAGATACGATAATAGCGGCAATTGAGCCAAAAATATCCATTACCCGCTTCACCATGGAATTAAAGGTATTACTCAGCGGCACATACCGGATATTGATCACCGGAAGGCCCAGAATATCTTCTGTATATGGCTTTGTAGGAATAATCTTATTGTAGTCCGGAATAAATTTTGTATGCACGCCTGACTTCTCACACATGGCAACAATTTCTTCCAGACGGTAATACTCGCTTAATCCAAGAGTGATCGCAATCTCGTCAAGCCTGTTTGCAGGAAGGATCACTGTCAGATTTGCAATTCTGCCGATCACCTTGATTCCTTTATACACAGTGCCTGCAGGAACATTATCATCCAGAATTCCTCTGACAATATAGCCCCACTGAGGATTTGCCTCGATCCTGTCAATATATTCCTCTGCCGCACGACTGTAACCCACCAGTATGATCTGCTTCTGGTTCAGACCTTTTTTTCGCATATCCCTGAGCACGGCAAATATGAGCATACGGACGCCCCACTCCAGCAGAATGTTGACCACGCAGAAAATATATACTGTCAGTCGGGAAAAATCGCTCTCTTTCAGCATATATAAAAGAAATACAAAAATCAGCATTCCCAACACGTTTGCCTTGATAATATTGGCAAGCATAAGCCTGCGTCCCTGCATATGAAGAGGCTCATAAAGAGTAAATGCCTGATATAACAGCAGATAGCCCGGTATAATAAAAATCAGAGCCAGCATGTACTGCTCAAAACTCAGTCCCTGTTCTGCCGAATAGGCAAAGGGTCCCATAAAACGCAGAAACCATGCGCTTATATAGGAAACTGCCAGTACAATTACATCTATCAGCATCTGAAGGCGGCTGAAATTCTTCTGATTATCCTGAATCAATCTCTGACACCTCAATCCATTTCGTCTATATTATAATAGTTGTTCTTCAAAATCAATATTTTCTTAGGGTTTATTTTATAAAATTTCAGTGAAACTCTGTAATAAACACTTTACGCCGCCAGTCTCCGGAACATATTGACCCATAGCTCCACCTGGATCTTTGCGTAATTAGGCAGGTTTTTCAGAGAAAACTTCACTTTTTTTCCCTGGCGGCTGATACTGAACCCGTTTTTGATCCCTGCCAGATATTCCTTTCCCATTCCCTTTACGGTAAAGAACAGAAGCTTTGTTCCAAAGCCTACAATCAGAAACGGCAGGTTCAGGATGATCTGAAGCAAAGGCATATTTTTATAGATCAGATATACATTGTTTCTGGACGAATATCTTGTCTTAAAGTGATTGTACCTGGAGCCGCTTGTGCCGCTTCCCACATGGTAAACCAGCGCTTCAGGGGCATACCAGTTTTCATAGCCGTAAATCCTGGCTCTGTAACCAATATCTGTATCCTCCAGATACGCAAAATGTTCCTCGTCAAAATACCCGATCTTTTCCAGTATTTTTTTTCGGTAAATGGCCGCTCCGCCGGCAAAAATCTGTTCTTCCTTTTCGTAGGTATGAATATCTTTTCCTTTTCCTCTGGCAAAGGACCATCCGAGAGCGCAGTAATAATTTCCTGCATCATCCAGCCTGTCCCTGTCATGATACTGAACCATTCTGGCTGCGCAGGAAAATGCGTTTTTGTGTCTTCGTATGGCGCTGAGCATCTGTTCCACAAAATCCTCAGCCACTTCTGTATCATTGTTAAGAAGCAGGACATAAGGAGCCTTTGCAGCACGGATTCCCTCGTTCACAGCTCTGCAGAAGCCATAATTCTCAGGAAGCTCTATAATATGGACCCATGAATAATTTCCGGTCACAAAAGAACAGCTTCCGTCTGTGGAGCCATTGTCTACAAAAATAACCTCAAAATTTCTTGCGGTCTGCCCTTCCAGACTTCCAAGTACACTGTCCAGAAACGCAATCCCGTTATAATTCGGTATGATTACCGATACTTCCATAACTCCTCCTTATTGCTTCTTCGTCATTCCCGGAAGAGGGCGAAGAGAATAATTCCATTTTGTAAGAGAAAGGTTCTTATTATAATAAGGGTCTCCCTTTTTCAGAATATCAATCCACTGACACCGCATGTACTCAATTTCCTCCTGGAAACGGCGCACCTTCTCTTTATTGTCCTCTGCTCCCCGCGTTTTTGATTCCATATGATAAAGCTGTACATATGGATCATAGACGATTAGCTTATGATTCTTTCGAACCTTCAGACACAGATCTACATCATTAAACGCTACAGACAGCTTTTCGGTAAATCCCCCTGCCTCCTCAAAGGCTGTCCGCTTCATCATCATACAGGCTGCTGTCACCGCGCTCATATCCTGAAGAATCGACGCCTTATGAAGATACCCGGTTCTGTTTGCCGGCATATCCACAAACATATGGCCTGCAATACCGCCAAGTCCGATCACACAGCCCGCATGCTGAATCGTATCATCCGGATAGATCAGCTTGACGCCTGCCGCTCCCACCTCAGAGCGCTGACAGACACCCAGAAGTTCTTTGATCCATCCGGGTGTGATCACAGTCACATCATTATTCAGAAACAGCAGATATTCTCCGTTTGCATGGCGGACTCCATAGTTATTGATGGCAGAATAATTAAATTCTTTTTTCCATCTGAGAAGACGGATACGGGGATCCTGTGACAGTTCTTTATAATACTGAAAAATCTCATCTGTGGTACTGTTGTTTTCCACAATAATGATCTCATAATTCGGATACTCTGTTTTTTCTCTGATGGAATCAATACAGGCCTTCAGTGTTTCTTTTTCATCCTTGTTGGGAATAATAATGGAAACAAGGGGCTGCCCCTGCACCGGATATTTCACCCGGAAAAATCCCAGATCCGGCGTATGACTTACGGTTCCTTCTGTTCCTGTCCGCTTCAGATGCGCTTCTATAGCCCGCTTTCCGGCGTCAAAAGCGTACATTTTGCTGGCAGGATTGTCTGCAGTGGAAGCCTTATGGGTACGCCAGTGATAGAGAATTTCCGGAATATGTCCTACTTTTTCCGCAGTTTCTATACAACGGAAGATAAAATCATGATCCTGGGCTCCGTCAAATTCCTGACGGAATCCTCCAACCTTTTGTACAATGGAACGTCTTACCACAAAAAAATGGCAGATATAGTTGTTTGATCTCAGAAGATCCAGATTAAAATCCGGTTTCAGATGAGGCTGAAAATGCTCGTCAAGCTCAGTTGTCACCTTATCTTCATCTGTATACACCGCATCAAGAGTTCTGTCCTCATCCAGCGCACGGACGATCTCATAAAGAGCATTGGGCGCAAGCAGATCGTCATGATCCAGAAGTCCCACAAATTCTCCCCGGGCCATCTCAAGAGCCGCATTTGTGTTTCCTGCAATCCCCTTATTTTCTGTAAGTTCACTGACCCGGATACGACTGTCTTTTTTTGTGTACTCTTCCAGGACCTTTTTCATTGCTCCATCCTCAGGACTTCCATTTGCAATACAAAGCTCCCAGTTTCCATAGGTCTGAGCAAGAAGAGAGTCTATCATCTGAACCAGAAACTTTTCCGGTGTACGGTATGCAGGCACTGCCACACTGATCAGAGGACTGTACTCAAAATGGTGGTGTCTCTGTTTCTCAAGCGCTGCTTCATCAGGCACATAAGCCTCATACCACGGTCCGTAAGGAACTTCCTCCGGCTCAAATCTTTCGTGAAGCCTTATCCAGAACTCCTTTGGTCCGTAATGCTTCAGATAGCGGAATCCCTTTTGTATGGTGTAGGGGCTGAGTTTTTTTAGCATCCGTCCCCACTGGATCCTGCCGGCTGAACTTTTTTCTTTATTCATATAAAACCTCGGTTTATTGTCATTTTACATTGTTTTTACATAGAATCCGAGTTTATTTTATCATTACGTCCCGGGTTTTGCAAGGCTGAACGTGTGTATCAGTATTCCGGCCTCACAAAAGTGTTGAATTACATAAAAAAATGGGATATGATAGATTTTGTAACAGTTTCCGCCGCACAGGGGATTATTCACCCGGATATTGCGGCACACTACCTTTATTTACCGAACCTATTACAGGAGTATACTTTATGAAAATAAAAAAATTATGCGCCGGGCTTTTTGCCCTGGGAATGGCTTTTTCCCTGATGCTTCCAACACCGGTCAGAGCCGCCGAGGCAGCTTCCGGAATTACCACCAACGCTGTTCCGGGCTGGCCCCAGGGAGCTGATATCACTTCCACAGCCGCAGTTGTTATGGAAGAATCCACCAATACCATTGTCTACGCAAAAAATATGGATCAGCAGCTTTTTCCCGGAAGTACGGTAAAGATCATGACAACTCTTCTGGCACTGGAAAACAGCCAGCTTACAGATCAGGTTACCATGACTGCTACCGGCGTTTCCGGCGTTACTGACGGCGGAGCCAATATTTCCGCCAATCTTGATGAAGTTTTTACCATGGAGCAGTGTCTGTACGCTATTATGCTGGTATCTGCCAATGACATTGCCCTGCAGGTTGCCGAACATCTTGGAGGCTCTGTGGAAGGCTTTGTACAGATGATGAATCAGAGGGCTGCCGAGCTTGGATGCACCAACACAGTGTTTACCAATCCTACCGGTCTTTCTGATGAAAACCAGCACACTACTGCTCATGACATGGCTCTTATTATGCAGGCCGCCATGGAAAATGAAACTTTCCGTACCATTGCAGGAGCCCTTTCCTATACTATCTCTCCTACCAACATATCAGGAGGCGAGCGGGTACTGACAAATAATTTCTCCATGATGAGCGCTGCCAATGCCGCTTATTATCAGAACTGCCTCGGAGGACGGGAAGGATATACGGACGCTTCCGGCAGCACTCTTGTATGCGGGGCAGAAAGAAACGGAGTCACTTTGATCGCAGTTGTACTTCAGGGCGCGTCCGGCACAACAGCCGCCGAAGCCGGAAGTCTTCTCAATTATGGATTTGATAACTTCCAGATGCTTTCTCTTGGCGATACAGACTTTAACATGCTTTCCGGAGGAAATGTCTATGTTCCTGTGGGAACTGCTGCCGATTCTCTTACCACAAAAGACGGCACACCGGAAAACGGGCAGTACACCCGTCAGTATTACTTTGGAAACGCTCCGGTGGGAACCTCGGTAATGGCCGCTGTACAGGAACAGGATACTGCCCTTACAGATGAGGGCCAGAAAAATATGGACGCTGCCAGAAGCTACTCCGAAAAGCATACTGCAGTTCCTTATTATGTGATCGCCGGCGTGGGGATTCTGCTTCTTGGTTTTCTGATCTACCGAATTGTAAAAACCGCAAAATCCTGACAGATGGCAGGGCGCCTCAGCTACTGTTTTCAGTAACCGGAAAATGGATTCCCAATCACCCCGGGCGGCGGCTTTTCACTCTGTATGTTTCAGAATTACAAAAAATTTCTTGAAAAATACTTTTCCATACGGTACAATACTCTTGATATAGGGGAGTAGTCAGCACTGTATGGTGCGATTAAGTCAACACCTTGAGCCTCCGGCTCTGGCTTAATCTATACCTTATGCTTTTGGTATACGACAAGACCTGTGTTCCGCTTTCAGGGGAGCACAGGTCTTTTTTACTGAAAATATTCAGGCAGACTTTCCCGTGAAAAAAATCAGGAGGAACCAGTATGGATTTTTTAATTTCCGGCATCACATCTATCACCCCCCAGCAGATCGTTATGTACGTGATCGGCGCTGTGCTGATCTGGCTTGCCATTAATAAGGATCTGGAACCGGTACTGCTTCTGCCTCTGGGATTCGGAGCAATTCTTGTAAACCTTCCTGCTTCCGGTGTTCTGAATCAGACACTTGCAGGTATCGGTGAAACAAATGGTATTATTGAGTGGCTTTTTAACGTAGGTATCGAGGCTTCCGAGGCAATGCCTCTGCTTCTGTTTATCGGGATCGGAGCAATGATCGACTTCGGACCGCTGCTGTCCAACCCGAAGCTGTTTCTTTTCGGAGCAGCCGCACAGTTCGGTATTTTTGCCGCAATCGTTGTAGCATGTTTCCTGGGCTTTGACTTAAAAGACGCTGCGTCTATCGGTATCATCGGAGCAGCCGACGGCCCTACTTCCATCCTTGTATCTCAGGTACTGGGCTCCAATTACATAGGGCCTATCGCCGTAGTGGCATATTCTTACATGGCGCTTGTTCCTATTATCCAGCCTATGGTCATCAAGCTTCTTACAACAAAAAAAGAGCGCTGCATCCATATGGAATACAAACCGGCTACTGTTTCCAAAAAAGCAAAGATCATTTTCCCGATCGTTGTTACTTTTATTGCTGGCCTTGTAGCCCCAATGTCCGTTTCTCTGGTAGGATTCCTGATGTTTGGAAACCTTCTCCGCGAGTGCGGTGTGCTGAACAACCTTTCCGATACTGCACAGAACGTACTGTCCAATCTGGTATCCCTTCTTCTGGGTATTACCATTGCGTTCAGTATGAAGGCTGACACTTTTGTAAACAAAGAAACTCTTCTCATTATGCTGATCGGTCTTGCGGCTTTCATCTTCGACACCGCTGCAGGCGTACTTTTTGCAAAGCTTATGAATCTTTTCTCAAAGGAAAAGATCAATCCTATGATCGGCGCCGCAGGTATTTCCGCTTTCCCGATGGCAGCCCGCGTAGTTCAGAAAATGGCGCTTAAAGAGGATCCAAGCAATGTTCTGATCATGCAGGCCACAGGTACAAACGTATCCGGTCAGATCGCTTCTGTTGTTGCAGGTGGAGTTATCCTGAATGTCGTTGCAAGTATTCTGTAAGAGAAAGGAGATATCTCTATGAATTCTGAGCTTATTATGCAGGCACTTGAGGTTATGTGGAAAGGAATGCTGAGTATTTTTACAGTCATCATCATTCTGACGATTCTTGTGTATCTGATCAATAAATTCCTGAAATAGGTTTTAAAAAACAGCGCGGCGTAAAGCTGCGCTGTTTTTTTATGAACTGAAATATCAGCTTGACAATACTGCGTGTTTATTGTACCTTTATATCATAAGATAAAAGCACGATAATTATAAAATAAAATATATTTTGTCTGAATCGAAATACAAAATCATACAATTTACATAAAAGCTTTCAGGATGCCAGTTTTTGCAACGTAGTAGAATATACAGAAATGTACTCACAGTTTATTGGATATTGACTATTAAATACTTATACAAAAACAGATTTTCAGTTATGATAAGGAGGGCAGCAGTATGGACGAAATAAAAAGAGAAAAATATAAAAACTTCGGAGAAAGAGGAGTTGTCTTAACCGGTATCTTTCTCTTTTTAAGTATGATGGCATATAGTAATGATATTGTTTTTTATATTGCAGGCGTTTTATGGTGCGCATCGTTAATGCTGTTGATATATGCCAGCAAGAATATGATTCTTAAAATAATATTCGGCTTAATGATACTAGGTATCATAATCATCTTTCTTCTTTTTTAGTCTGAAAATATGGCAAGAAGCGGATTTCCTTCTATACCACAGTATTATAAAACTGCACAAATTATCTCACCGAAATCTTTACAAAAAAGGAGCTTCCGCAAAGTGGACTTCCCTTCCACTTTTGCAGAAACTCCTTTTTTATTTGACATAGGACCACAGATCTCCCCGGCTCTCTGCTCCCAATACATGAGCTTTATTTTTGCGGAAACGCAGCCTGGTACACCTCCTCCTGCTCCGGCAGGTGGGTAACATAGCCTACAGGGATTTTATTTTCTGTGGCTTCTATTATTTTTCTGGCTCCCTCTGCGCCAAAGGCTCCGCACAGCTCAATACAGTCAATTCCATTTTCATACAGGTTTCTGGCTGTCCGGCAGGCATCTTCTATATCTGCAACGCCGATCAGCTGAGACACGCCGTTATGGATTGCCGCCTTATCTGTTTCACTGTTAAATTTTCCCATAATTAAAAATGCAAACTTCATCCTTTTACCTCCATTTTCAGACATATTTCTGATAAATCACCTGGAACTCCTTATTCCTGAGCCTTGCTTTTTCGTCTGCTGCAAAAACTTATTTTCTTATTTACTTTTCACTTTCAGTTTGTATCTCTTCCACTGGAACACTGCCCTGGTCACTGCAAACAGAACCCAGAATGCTGCACTTCCGGCTGCTCCCGCCTTCAGACCCGGAGCCTCAAATTTCAGCTCCAGACTGTGATCTCCCTCCGGGAGCCGACATGCCAGAAAGCCAATATCGCCTCTTAAAAGTTCTGTTTCTTTTCCGTCAACAGTAAGGCTCCAGCCCTTTTCGTAGGGAATCATAAACACTCCATAGCCGTCAGCTTCCGCATAAACGGTTCCTGTAATATAAGCATCCTTTTCCGGATCATCCAGAATGATCTCTGAGGCTTCCATTACCTGCCTGTCCTGTTCGGAAACAACGCTTTCAATGTCAGAAACCTCTTCCAGATCTGTAATCTCATATGCCGGATCATCCTCTGAGGATTTCACAGTTTTGTTTTCTGCCTCTGAGTTTCCGCCACCTTTCAGCACCTCTTTCTCTGAGCCCTCTCCTTCCTGTTGAAGAGCAATCACACTTTCCAGAAGCTCACCTCTGTTTTCCTCGCTGCACAGCGCCTTCATGCTCTCCTCTGTCACCGCATCTGTATAAAAATGTGCGGTTCCTGCCTGAGACTCATTCTCATGGATATAAAGGCTTCCCACCCTGTCCAGAAGCTTCCAGCCTTCCTGTGGTGTTTCCTGTCCGGAAAGCAGATAGCGTATTCCAAGGAACGCCGCAAGACGGTTCTCTTCTACATTGTTCCAGAAGGTGTAATGGTTCTGATCCGCAAAAAACAGCTCCGGACAGCAGGTTTCCACAAATTCCTTCACATAGCCGTTCATAACGGAATTATAAGAAGAAATACCATTATAGCCCTGAGCGGAGGCATCCATGGCAACTGTTCCTGATATGTAATCCTTTTCCACCCGGTAAAAGCTCTGGTCTTTCTGTTCCAGATAATCCAGACACTGCCCCAGGTCTGCCCGATACATTTCTCTGAAAAAATCCTGTGGCTTGTTCATTTCTGCCCGGTATTTTGTTTCTTTATCATCTGATTTCCTGTCTGCTTCATACTGAGCCATTTCCTGTCCCATAAGCTCTGCAGGCGTATCAGTTTTTTTCATGGTAACTCTTGCCTGGAAGTTCGTTGCGCCCTCAGACGCTACATTCACCAGAAGAGCCAAAGCCAGCACAGCCATGATCCCCTGCCGCGCAGTCTGCTTATGTACAAAATTTAAAAGAACAAGACACACTGCCGTCACGATTCCTGTCACTGCCAGGATCATGATATTTCTTTTATATTCTGCAAATCCTGCCTGTTTCCAGCCTTCCAGATACGCCCAGCCCATAAGAGCTGTTACCGCCAGAATCAGAGTCAGGCAGAGCTTTCCGCCCTTTCTCAGATAATCCCACATCCATGCCATTGCCATAAGAAAAAACGGAATCAGAACAAAGGTATATCTTTGCGTAGGCTTTGTGAAATAATTAAACACAGTTCCTCCAACCGGAAAGACCACTCCGGCAAAAATCAGAACAGCAGCGCTATACAGCACTGTTTTTGCCCTTTTATTCATCTGGGCTTTGCGCAGTACAAAAAGGAACTGGACACTCAGAAACACTGCCAGCACAGAGCAGAAAAATATGGGATCCTCATAGTAATTCATGGCATAGGACTGAGGGCCTTTGGCAAGGCCAAAGCCGTTCTGCAGGTTGCTGGAAAACAGATGTTTTACCATGGAATCATAGACTTTTGTATGATAAGGAGTAAAACACTGCTGAAGCCACTGAAAAAACCCGGTTCCCTGACCTTCAAGCCGGGAAGAAACATTCAGAAGCACCTCCGCCATAGGAAGAAATACCGCAAGGCTCATCCCCACGCCCAGAAGGATCTCTCCGCAGCCCAGCAGGAACCGCCTCACTCTCTGTGCCAATGTCAGCTCCTCCGCCATCAGGATTCTGAAAAGAAGATAAAGTCCTGTGGCAGCCAGACACATATAGGTGAAATACACGCTGTAAATCCCACAGAGAAATACCATCACCGGAAAAAATCCTCTTCCTCTTTTTTTCTGGATAAATTTTTCACAGAAAAGCAAAAGCAGAGGAAGGTAGATCACTGCTGTTCCAAACTGGTAATGTTGTCCCCACACCAGAAGGAAACCGCTGAAGCCGTATGCATAGGCGGCAGCCAGCTTCGCCCTGGGACTGAAGGAAAACTGAGATAAAAACCAGTAAAAGACCAGCCCCGCTGCCAGCATTTTTATGATCTGTATCACATTGATAAAAAGCAGCATGTGCGCAGGTCCCAGAATTACTCCCAGTCCATACAGCAGCATCAGGAAGGGATCGAACAGGTTGAAATTAAAAAGATTCACGCCCAGTCCATTGGAAAAATCCCACAGAGAAAAGCTTCCGTCCCGGATATCATTGACAATAGCAGTGTAATTCATAATATACTGCTGCCAGGTGTCGCTTCCGATATCGTTAAAAATCATCAGCTGATCTCCCAAAAGATAGTCCTGGAACATAATCAGACTGCTGAATGCCATCAGCAGAAACAGAAGCGCAGGATATTTCAGATCTTTTCCACACCATTTAGTAAAAGCGGTGGCTTTATCCACCGCTCTTTTTTTCTTATGTGTATTATCCATATCTGCTTACATGATCTCCTTCAGATAACGGGCAAGGGCATCCTGCCAGTCCGGAAGACGGGTAAAGCCATGCTCTGTCAGCTTTTTCTTTTCCAGACGGCTGTTGGAAGGTCTCTTTGCCTTTGCCGGATACTGATCAGAGCTTACCGGAGTTACCGTTACGTTCATTCCTGCCTGACGGAAGATCTCCTTTGCAAAATCACACCAGGAAATATATCCTCCCTCATTTGTCACATGATACTTTCCGTACTCTTCTTTTTCCAGCATATCTACAAGAAGCCGGGCCAGATCATAGGTGTAGGTAGGTGTGCCGATCTGGTCGTCCACAACAGTCAGTGTGTCATGTGTTTTTCCCAGATTCAGCATTGTTTTGATAAAGTTCTTTCCATTGACGCCAAACACCCAGGCAATACGTACAATATAATACTTGTCTGTATATTTTTCTACAGCAAGCTCGCCCTCATATTTTGTCTGACCGTAAACATTCAGCGGCTGTACCACCGGATCATCCGGTTCCCAGGGACGGGTTCCCTGACCGTCAAACACGTAGTCTGTGCTTAAATAGATCATTGGAATATCCATTTCTCCGCACATTCTGGCAATGTTTTCGGTTCCCTCTGCATTGACCTTGCGACACATTTCTACTTCATCCTCTGCCGCATCCACTGCTGTCCATGCAGCGCAGTGAACCATTTTGTCCGGGCGCACTTCTTCCATCACTCTGCGCACAGCCTCTGCGTCTGTGATGTCCATTTCCGCCACGTCTACGCCTACTCCCTCATAGTCTCTTTTTGCAAGCTCGTTCATTACATCGTGGCCAAGCTGTCCGTTTACTCCTGTAACCAATACCTTCATTTCCAGTCCCTCCTATATCCTTTTCAGTGAAAAATCCTGGCTCTTCAATGTCAGATTCGGATTATAATAAGGATCTCCGTTCCTCATAATATCCGGCCAGCGTCTTTCAAAAATCTGAATTTCTTTATTAAACCGCGCAACCTTTTCCGGTGTGTCCTCAAGGCCTCTTGACTTTGACTCATAATGATACAGCTCTGCATAAGGATTATACACAATAAGATAGCCTGCGGCTCTCAGCTTCATACAGAAATCAATATCATTAAAAGCAACTGCCAGCTCCTCAGTAAGGCCTTCCACCTCATCAAAGGCGGACCGTTTTACCATCATGCAGGCTGCTGTAACTGCGCTGTAATCCTGAGCGCAGATGATTCTGTGGCAGTAGCCTGTGGTTCCTCTTGGCTGCAGCACAAAGCAATGTCCTGCAATGCCTCCGAAGCCAATGACAACTCCCGCATGCTGAATGGTGTCGTCCTCATAATACATTCTTGCTCCCACAGCTCCCACATCGCTTCGCATACAGTATCCCAGAAGCTGTTCCAGACAGTCCTCATTGATAATTTCCGTATCATTGTTCAGAAGCAGGATATATTCACCCTTTGCAAAAGTGGCTCCGTAATTATTGATAGCAGAATAGTTAAACTCTCTGTCCCAGTAAACCACATGAGCCTTTGGATTCTCTGCCTCCAGCTTTTTATAATACTGGAAGGTTTCCTCCTCCGTACTGTTGTTTTCCACAATAATATACTCGTAATTCTGATATGTGGATTTTTTGTCAATGGAATCCATGCACCGCTTCAGATCTGCAATATGATCCTTATTGGGAATAATAATGGAGATCAGCGGATCATGGTCCCGGATAAACCTTGTGCGGTAAAGACCCAGAAACTCTCCCTGAAGCACCTCTGCGTTGATCCCGGTTCTCTTATAATGCTCTTCAATAGCCCGTTTTCCTGCCTCAAAAGCATAGGTCTTGCTTTCCGGATTCTCTGCTGTGGAATCCTCATGGCAGCGCCAGTGATAAAGGATCTTGGGAATATGATAAATCTGTTCCGGCTTTACATTTTCCACACAGCGGAAAATAAAATCATAATCCTGAGCCCCGTCAAACTCCTTACGAAGCATTCCAACCTGACTGATGATCTCTCTGTCCACCACAAAAAGATGGCAGATGTAGTTTACCGTACACAAAAGATCCGGATTGT
>ENA-OPSO01000663-OPSO01000663.1-human-gut-metagenome-genome-assembly--contig:-NODE-663-length-14535-cov-2.146685_pt1 | contig 14535 bp, 9 predicted proteins | sample MGYA00241455_ERZ501902 | MGnify/ENA primary metagenome ERZ501902 (study PRJEB25962, sample SAMEA2042405) | human gut metagenome | biome: human gut; feature: human-associated habitat; material: faeces...
ATGGTTATGGGTCGGCAGATGATTATTTTGAGAGCAAGATGCACCGTTTCTTTGCCAAATATCTTTTGGGAGATACCCGGGCAGACTATTGGGGAGATATCACACGTACTAAATAATGCAGTATTAAAGAATTTATGAAACATGTTCTCTTTACATATCTAAGCTTGGTGGCTGTGGTGTTTTCCGCAGGAAATGTCCGGGCGCAACAAAAAGCGAATTATCAGTTGGCGGAAAAGTTCCGACTGTTGGAGAAGAATCCTATTACTAAATATTCCACAGAGGTTCGTCCGATTTTTATTAATAATACCGACTGCTTCTATTATACTTTCATGACTCGCGAAGGGAGAAAGTATTATTATGTCAATCCGAAGAAGAAAGAAAGAAGACTTTTGTTTGACAATGCAGAACTTTTGAGCAAAATTTCCGCTTATACGAAGAAAGCTTACTCTCCGGTAGACCCTTATTTTTCTTTTAAGTTTGAGAAAGACAATGAGACGATCCGGTTGGACTTTGATCATGATTATTATACTTATAATATTCATACAAAGGAACTGAAGAAGCTGGATGAGAAGCCGGTGTATGAGAATGCCGACCCTTACTGGATGAAGTATTCTCCGGATAGTCTGTTCATGCTTTATGCAAGCCGTGATAACCTTTACTTCGTAGGTAACCCCAAAAAAGGACAGGACACGATTCCTGTGCGGTTGACTATGGATGGTGGACCTGATTATACTTTCAACAGAGAGGATGAGGGTAAACTGGAAGGGCGCTTCGGGGCTGAAGAAGCCAGATGGATACCGGGAACTCATCGCTTTTATGCTGTTCGTGAAGACAATCGTAAGGTGAGAGAACAGTGGCTGATCAACTCTTTAGGCACTCCCTTTCCCGAACTGGTGACCTATAAAGCAGAATTGGCCGGTGACAAAAATGTGACGCAATATGAGCTTTTGCTAGGTGATGTGGATACACGTGAGGTAAAAAAACTAGATATCAATCGTTGGCCCGATCAGTATATTGATGTGCTGTATGTAACTAAGAGCGGCAAGTATATCTATTTTCAGCGATATAATCGTCCATGGAATCAGGCTGATATTTGCGAGGTAGATGTAGCCACCGGTAAGGTGCGTACAGTCATTCATGAGGAAAATAAACCTTATTTGGATTATCAGATGCGTAGCGTTTCATTTCTGAATGACGGCAAGGAGATCTTATTCCGTTCCGAACGGAATGGATGGGGACATTATTATCTGTATGATACAGCTACCGGAAAACTTAAAAATCAAGTGACGGACGGGACGTGGGTAGCCGGACCGGTTGTGAAGATCGATACTTTGGGACGTAAGTTTTATTTTTATGGTTATGGACGTGAGAAAGGAGTGGACCCTTATTACTATATGTTCTACGAAGCAAGTCTGGATCATCCTGGTAAACTGCGTTTGTTGACGCCTGAGAATGCGACACATACAGTCAGTGTCTCTCCTTCGCATCGTTATATGGTAGATGCTTATTCTACTGTTTCACAAGTCCCTGTCAATGTGGTACGTAACCGTAATGGTAAAGTGATCATGACATTGGACAAAGCGGACATGCAACCTGTATATGATTTGGGATGGAAAGCACCGGAACGTTTCAAGGTCAAGGCTGCCGACGGAGTGACAGACCTTTATGGAGTAATGTGGAAGCCCGCTGACTTTGATTCGACAAAGGTATATCCGATTATATCTAATGTATATCCAGGTCCGTTTTTCGAATATGTTCCTACTCGTTTTACAATCAATGATTCTTACAATACCCGTTTGGCCCAGCTTGGATTTATAGTCATAACAGTAGGACATAGGGGCGGAACACCAATGCGCGGAAAGGCATATCATACATATGGATATGGCAATCAGCGTGACTATCCTTTGGCTGATGATAAATATGCGATTGAGCAATTAGCACAGCGTTATTCGTTTATTGATATCAAGCGTGTAGGTATTTACGGACATTCCGGTGGTGGATTCATGTCTGCTTCTGCCATTTGTACGTATCCTGACTTTTATTCGGCGGCAGTTTCTTCGGCAGGAAACCATGACAACCGGATTTATAATAAAGGGTGGGTGGAGATTCATTTTGGAGTGGATGAAAGGATAAAGACTGTGAAAGATAGTTTGGGAGTGGAGCATAAGACATATACATACAGTGTCCGCACCCGTCCTAATCAGGATCTGGTGAAAAATTATAAGCATGGTCTTCTGTTATTTACTGGTGCGATGGATCAAACGGTAAACCCGACCCATACATTGCGTTTGGCAAGTGCATTGATTAAAGCGAAAAAAGATTTTGGTATGTATGTACTTCCCGAATCCACTCATGGCTTTTTCGGTAAATCAGAGGAATTCTTTGAACATGAAATGTGGCGTCACTTCTCGCGGTTGTTGCTACATGATAATTCCGGTGATTTTGATGTGGAGTTGAATAGATATATGGTAAAATAAGGCATAGGAGGAAATAATATGAAATTGGCACAGTTGGTAAAAATGGCAATACTGTTTGCGACAGTATTCGGTCTGGATGGATACGCTCAGAAAAAACCGCTTGATATAGAAGCGTGTATGTCATGGAAACGAATCGATACACCTGCAATTTCACCCACCGGCAGATGGGTGACCTATCGTGTTTCTTTGATGGAAAGCACTTCAGAGAATAAGGATGCAAAGATGTTGCATTTGTTTGATACTCGGACACGAAAAGAGATTTTATTGCCGGGAGTGACAGAGGTTAGTTTTTATAATAATGACCAGTCACTTTATTATGTGGATATAGATTCTACCGGAACGGAAAAAACAATTTTGATGGCGTTACCTTCAGGTAAAAAGAGAGAGTGGAGTCATCAGGAGAATTTTAATCCGGTGGAGGGAACTCCGTATTCCATCTCTGTGTTGGCTGTTCCGAAAGATACTGTGAAGCATACGCCTGCTTTCAGTCGCTTGGTAATACGTGATTTTCGTAAAGAAACTACTTTTCATATAGATAGTGTCAGTTATTACAGACTTTACGATAAAGGCCGTTCGATTGCTTTTATTCGTAACCAGTCTGTAGGAAATACTTTGTGCTACGGACCTTTGAGAGGTCCTTACCGTACGCTTTACCAGAGTGATGTGAAGAAGGAACCGACTGCTTTCAGCTTGGACGAAAAACTACTGGACGGTTCTTTCCGGGTCAAAGACTCTCTGTGGTATGATTTCTCTTTGAAGAAGAATGTCTGTAACTTGGTTTTTGATAAAAAAGAGATTCCCGTCCCTGTCGGCATGGAGATGGTGAGGACAGATCTGTCGCATTATGCCAAATTTCTGACTTTTGAGTTGAAACCTTCTGCTCTGATAGAGAAAAACAGAAAGGAGCCGGAACCGGATAAAAGTTTTGAATTGGAACTTTGGACCTGGAATGAATTTGAAGTACCGACACTGCAAAGACGCAGTCGGTATCGGTCGATGGATCTACCTAAATATGTGTACGATATAACTACTGGGAAGTTGGTGGAAGCCGCTCCTGCCACTACTGATTTATTGGCTCCGGACAGAGCACAGGAAATTCGTTATATGCTTTATACGGATGACACTCCTTACCGTATGCAACGGGAATGGCTTGAAGATGTACCTTTTGATGTTTATTCGATAGATATACATACAGGAGAACGGAAAAAAATTGGAACTGCCTATCGTTCAATACCGAAATGGTCGGTAAACGGTAAATGGGCTGTAATGTATGATCCGATAGCGCAAGTCTGGAACAAATTTGATGGTATGACAGGAACAATAACAGATATTTCTACTGCTATCGGATATCCTGTTTTTGAAAGAATGCATGATAAACCAGCTCCTGCTCCTGCCTGTGGAATTGCGGGATGGACAGCGGATGGCAATGCAGTTCTGATTTATGATGCATACGATTGGTGGAAGATAGACCTTACAGGGGTGCGCAAGCCCGAATGTTTTACAAAGGGATATGGACGACGGAACGGAAAAGTGATTCGCAAGATGGTTAGTAATATTGATAAGGATATTTTTGGACCGGATGAGAAGATAATGGTTTCTTTGTGGGATGAGAATACAATGGACGAGGGGGTCTATTTGCTTGATATGCGGGGACGCTTGAAAAAACTGACTGAAGGCGCATATACGTATACGGTACATTGTTTTTCTGATGACCAAAAGTACTGTATCTGGAATCGTCAGAATATCTCTGAATTTCGTGATTTATGGTGGAGTAAGTCTGATTTTTCGAATCCGGTGAGAATTACTCATATCAATTCTCAACAGGAGAATTACAATTGGGGGACTGTAAAAGTGACAGAATGGACAAATTACGAAAATAAGAAAAATAAAGGTCTGTTGTTTTTCCCCGAAGATTATGATGCAAGTAAGGAGTACCCTGTATTGGTGCAGTTTTATGAGACACATTCTGAGGGACTGAATACTTATCATGCTCCTTTGTTGAGTAGTGCGATGGCGGATGTTATGTATTTTGTTAGCAATGGATATATTGTGTTTATGCCGGATGTCCATTTTACAGTAGGTAGTCCCGGTCAAAGCAGTTATGATGCGGTGGTAAGCGGGACGAAATTCCTGATAGAACGGGGCATAGCGCATCCTGGAAAAATAGGGCTTCAAGGGCATAGTTGGTCAGGATACCAGGCCGGCTATTTGGTGACCAAAACAGATATTTTCACTTGTGCCAGTATAGGGGCTCCTATTACGGATATGGTGACGGGTTATTTGGGTATACGCAATGGTAGTGGACTTCCCCGCTATTTTATGTACGAGGAAACTCAAAGCCGTATGGGAAGTACTTTGTGGGAGGCAAAAGAAAAATATCTTTCTAACTCGGCCATTATGGAAGCGGATAAGATACGGACACCTTTGTTGATTTGCCATAATGACGATGACGAGGCTGTTGCTTATGAACAAGGGCGTGCCTTGTATTTGGCAATGCGTCGTTTGCAACGTCCTGCCTGGTTGCTGAACTATAAAGGAGAAGGACATTTTTTGAATAATCCGGCCGCCCAAAAAGATTGGACGATCCGTATGATGCAGTTTTTTGATTATTATTTGAAGGCAACCCATGAACCACGCTGGATGAAAGAAGGTATTCATTTGAAAGAGCGTGGTGTCGATCAGAAATATGATTTGATAAAAGATTAATTAATATTGATGAAAATGAAGAAAATACTAATTACAGTGATGGTTTTGTTATGCTTCGCGTTGCGTGGCTATGGACAGACGAAAGCCGAGAAACAAATTATTGGCAAGTGGTGTAATCCCTATACTTACCAGTCAACCGGTGAATTAAAAGGGTTTGAATTCAAGAAAGGTGGAAAATGTTCTGCAATAAATATTCCTGTCTACGATTTGAGAACTTGGAAAATAGATGAAGAAGGATATCTGATTATTGACGGATTCAGTAAAGAGGATAGTGATGAGATGCAGCCATTTCATTCTCGTGAACGGATCGGATATTTATCGGAGGATTCTTTGGAACTTGTCTCAAGAGAAAAAAATCCGCGTTTGGTATTTTTGTATATCAACGCCAAGAAAATAAAGAAACTAGTGACTCCTGAGGTTGCTCCGAAAGAAGAGTAATGCAGGAGGAGTTTAGTATTTACATTGGCATTATATTGCTAACGGAAGTGCCTCGTCATAGTGAGTATGATGAGGCATTTTTGTTGTCTGGTTATTCGAATTTTTAATAATTAGTATGGAATATCACTATTTAATTGTATTTTTGGCGGAAAATGCCCAAAATGGATAGCAGAGAGATTTCCATAGAACAGATAAATAAACTGGATGCTACAGCTTTCCGTATGCTTTATAAGACTTATTATAAGGCATTGGTTTGTTATGCAATACAGATAACAGGGGAGTCTGGAGCTGCAGAGGATATTGTACAGGAACTGTTTTCTACTCTTTGGGAAAAGCAATTATCATTTAAGTCATTGGTGTCATTTAAGGCCTATCTATATAATTCCGTTCGGAATGCTTCAATTGATTATCTCAAACATAAAGATGTTGAATTTGATTATTTGCAGAAGATAATAGAATCACATCAGGAATACAGAGTAGGAGATGAGGAAGAAGATGATTTCTTTACAGAGGAGATTTTTCGGCAACTTTTTATGACTATTGATTCTTTGCCGGAACGTTGCAAACAGGTCTTTTTGTTGCATATGGAGGGTAAGAAGAATGAAGAAATAGCAGCTGCGCTTTATGTTTCTCTTGAGACCGTTAAAACGCAAAAGAAACGGGCAATGTCTTTGCTCCGGAAAAAGTTAAGTCCATATCATTTTGCATTACTTTTGTCTATTCTTCCATAAAAAAGATATTTTTTGAAAAAAAGTTGTTTTAACTTGTCCCTCATTTTATTTGTTTAGTCGTCTTTATATAAATGATGCAAAAACATATAATGGAACGCAAAAGAAATATAAATTCTATAATTCATGACCAGCTACTAGGACAGCTTTCGGAAGAAGAAGAGAAACGATTGCAAGTTTGGATTGAAAGTTCTTTAGAAAATAAAGAGAACTATGAAAGTCTAATGCGAGATACTGATTTGTCTGAAAGATACCGTCAATTTGCAACAGTGGACGAGGAACAGGCTTGGAAAAAGTTTCAGGAAAAACATTTTCAAGTTCGTGGTATCCATCGCAGGATGCTTTGGAGATATGCTGCTATCTTTATGATCCCTATAATTATTGGTGCTGCTATTTGGGTGGGAATGTGGCGAAATGCTGATACCGTACCTGTAAGAGTACAGGATGATCAATTAGCAATGATACGTTCGGAAAAGATGGGAAAGCAGAAAGCTACTCTTGTATTGGTCGGCGGGCAGGAAATAGAATTGAAATCGGCTTCCCATCAATCGTTGCAGGACTCGACTATCTTGCCGATATTATCTCCAGAAGTTATGGAAGAAACACAATCAGAAAATGGAGACGTTACTGCTACTGATAATAATAAATTGGTCACTTATGATGATAGTGAATTTTGGCTCACTTTTGAGGATGGAACAAAAGTGCATTTGAATTATAACACGACTTTAAAGTATCCGTCGCATTTTAGTGTAGCTAGTCGTACTGTTTATTTGGATGGAGAGGCCTATTTTCAAATAGCTAAAGACGACCGTCCGTTCCGGGTTATAACGGCAAATGGGATTGTCAAGCAATATGGCACCTCCTTTAATGTCAATACACATGTAGCCGGAGTCACGAAAGTGGTATTGGTGGAAGGAGCTATCAGCGTTTTTCCTAATCAGGGGGATGAGCATAAGATACATCCGGGGGAACTGGCCGTCTTAAATGGAGTAACACAGGATGTTCAAATCAGCAAGGTAGATATAGAACCTTATATAGCTTGGAATAACGGACGTTTTGTATTTGATAATTGTTCTTTGGAAACCCTTATGGAGGTGATATCCCGTTGGTATGATAAGAAAATAATATTTGAAGATGAAGATATAAAGACGATACGTTTTACCGGTGACCTTGATCGTTACGGTTCTATAATCCCAATATTAAAAGCAATTCAAAGAGTTACTCATCTGAAAATGGATGTTGAAGGCGAAGCTATTATTATTAGAAGAGAATAAAACAATTATTAACCACATTTACTAAAAAAGGAGGAGGCCATGCAAATTAAAAGGGCCAGAGAGCGTATTGTGATGTCTCTCTGTATTATTTTTCTGTTGTTCGCACCGATATCGGCTACAGCACAGTCTAATTCAATGAAAGTATCCCTTAATTTAAAGTCTGCATCAGTTAAAGAGTTTTTTGATGCAGTGAAAGCTCAGACAGGTTTGAACTTTATCTATAACACTGAGCAAGTAAAGAGTATGTCTCGTATCACGATCCAAAGTAAGGGACAACCTATCACTGAAGTTTTGGATAAAGTATTGGCTAACACAGGCTATACTTACGAGATTGAAGGCAATATTGTGACTATTGTATACAAACAGTCCAAAGAGAAGAAAAAAATTATAACCGGAGTAGTAGTAGATGAGGGAGGAGAACCCTTGCCGGGTGTCACTGTTCTGATTATGGGGAAAGAGAGGAACATCGGCACGATGACGGATGCGGAAGGGGCTTTTTCTTTGGGACTGCCTGACAAGAATGTTATTGTGCGTATCTCTTTCGTCGGGATGCAACCGATAGAGATCAATACCGCAAAGTTGAATTTGGACAAGACACATACATTTCAGTTGAAACCGGACTTAAAGCAATTGGATGAGGTGGTGGTGACCGGCTATGCGAAAATCAGCAAGAATAGTTTTACAGGAACTTCTGTGTCTGTATCTGCAGATCAGTTAATGTCAGTCTCGAAAACGAATGTATTGGGAGCTCTGCAGGTGTTTGATCCTTCTTTCCGTATTGCGGAGAATAATATGATGGGGTCTAACCCGAACAGTGTTCCAGAACTGTATATTCGCGGACGTTCCGGTATTGGAACTACGGAACTGGATGCGGAAAGTCTTTCTAAATCGGCTTTGAAGAATAATCCTAACCTTCCGACTTTCATAATGGATGGTTTTGAAATCAGTGTGGAGAAGTTGTACGATATGGATCCGAGCCGCATCGAGAGCATTACGATTCTGAAAGATGCCGCTGCTACGGCAATGTATGGTTCGCGTGCTGCCAACGGGGTGGTGATTATTACAACTGTGACTCCGAAGCCGGGAAAAATTAATGTAAATTATAATTTTACCGGTACATTGGAATATCCGGATCTAACAGATTACAATTTAATGAACGCCCGGGAAAAATTGCAGACAGAGGTAGCTGCAGGATTGTTTAAAGCTGATCCGGAAAGTAATACATTTGTTTCCGATCAAGCGTCATTGGATGGAGTTTATAATAAGAAACTGAATAATGTAGTTCGTGGTGTAGATACTTATTGGTTGTCAAAGCCCTTGCGTACTGTATTTAACCACAAGCACAGTCTTTATTTAGATGGTGGAACAGATGATTTACGGTGGGGAGTTGACCTTTCTTATAATAAGGATGCTGGTGTGATGAAGGAATCCTATCGTGACCGTATGTCTGCCGGTCTGTCATTATCTTATCGTTTGGGCTCTTTCCAGCTACGTAATTATTTCTCATACACTTACACGAATTCTGCAGATTCTCCTTATGGCAGCTTTTCTGATTATACCTCCAAACTGCCTTATGATGAATATCAGGATGAATTTGGGAATTATCTGAAGACAACTTATGGCTGGAACGGTACAAGCGGTTCGGAAAATCCTTTGTATGAGGCTACACTTGGCAATTATAGTCGTGATAAATCATGGGAGTTGATCAATAATGTTGAGTTGTTGTGGAATATCAATCACTATTGGTTGTTAAAAGGGCAATTTAGTATCACAAAGTCCAATTCGGAAGCAAACGACTTTTTGGATCCGCGTTCAAAAAAGAATGCTGAGATTCTTGGGCTTACCAATGTGATATCTGGACAGTTGGATGTTACGACAAATAAAAGTGTAGGGTGGGATGCTACAATGACATTGTCTTATAATCGTACTATTAAAAAGAATAGTTTGAACTTCCTGGCAGGTGTAAATGCTACTTCAAGTACTGGAGATGGGCTTGCGATTTCTTATCGTGGTTTTCCTTCTGGTTCCCTTTCTTCTCCAGGATATGCGCATTCTATTTATGGGAACCCTTCTGCTTCCGATGCAAAAAGCCGTTTGTTAGGTGCGTTGGGAACTTTCAACTATTCATACGATGATGTTTATTTGGCAGACATGTCTGTTCGTTTTGATGGTAATTCGGAATTTGGCTCTGATAAACGTTTTGCTCCTTTCTTCTCCGGTGGTGTTGGGCTTAATGTTCATAATTATAAGAGTCTGAAGAATTGGGAATGGCTTAATCGTTTCAAAATACGTACTACTTATGGTGTGACGGGTAAAGTAAACTTTTCTCCTTATGATGCGCAGACCATGTACCGGATTGTGAATGATAATTGGTATAAAACAGGTGTTGGCGCTTCCCTGATCGCATTAGGTAATTCCAATCTGGGATGGGAAAAAACAGGAAACTGGGATATAGGTGTTGATTTGGATTTATTTAATGGTTTGTTTCAAATGGATTTTTCTTATTATCGCAAGAAAACGGTAGATTTGGTGAACAATGTTACTTTGCCGAGTTCGACAGGCTTCACTTCCTATAAGGATAATATTGGTGAGGTGATGAATAAAGGTGTCGAAATTCAGTTGAGGAGTACAATCCTGAATACAAAAGACTGGTTTGCTGCCGTATTTGCGAACATCGCCCACAATAAAAACGAGATACTGAAAATCTCTGATAGTTTGAAAGACTATAATAACAAAGTGTTAGCTAAATATGACAACTATGATGATGCCTGGAACAGAACCAACGTAGATTATGCCAATACACATCTGCAGTATGTGGAGGGTGGCTCATTGACTTCTATATTTGGAGTTCGTTCTTTAGGAATTAATCCGGCAGATGGTCAGGAAATCTTTGTTAAGAGAGACGGAACCATAACATACGATTGGAATGCAGCGGACCAGGTGGTTATCGGTAACGAAGAACCTAAGGCACAAGGTACATTCGGGGTGAATCTGCGATGGAAGAATTTTACATTATTTTCCACCTTTATGTATGAATTTGGCGGGCAGCGTTACAATTCGACATTGGTAAGTAAAGTGGAGAATGCCCGTATTTCTTCTCAGAATGTAGACCGTCGCTGGCAGAATCTAGGTGACCGGACACCTTATGGTAAATTACAGACAGAACTGATTGCAACGACACGGCCTACCAGTCGTTTTATTCAGGACTATAATGTTTTGTCGTTCAACTCATTGACGCTAGGGTATGATTTTAATACTTCTTGGTTGAAGAAGTATCATTTGGGCATGTTGCGATTGGAACTTTCTGGTAATGATTTGTTTCGGGCATCAACTGTTCGTGCGGAACGTGGGTTAGATTATCCTTATTCACGTTCATTTGCATTATCATTAAAAATGAGTTTGTAAGTTGATTTATTTTAAATAGAACAATGATGAGTAGAAAAAGAAATATAGTGTGTTTGTTGTTTGTTATGTTACTGACGATGAGCAGTTGTAGCTGGTTGGATGTTTCTCCAAGCAATGAAGTGAATGAGGAAGACATGTTTAGCAAAGGCGATGGATATCGTAATGCGTTGAATGGACTCTATTTGAAACTTAGCGAAAGTTCTTTTTATGGACGGAACTTGAGTTGGGGATTTATAGAGGTACTTGGTCAGCAATATCTGACAGATTTTATGGAGAGGACTTCTACCTACTATAAGGCTGCCGGATATAAATATGACGATGCAGATGTGAAGTCTGTTATTTCCGGTTTTTGGTCTACTGCTTACAATGGGATTGCCAGTTGTAATCATTTGATATACAAGGTAAGTGAGGCGGATTTGTCAGTTTTCCAAGAGCGGGAAATGGAAAGAAATATGATTTGGGGTGAAGCATTGGCCTTACGTGCGTTGTTTCATTTTGACATCATGCGTTTGTTCGCTCCTTCTATGGAAACGGATGACGGAAAGAAATATATACCTTATGTAGACTCATATCCTGTGATTAGCACTACATATTATACGAATACGGAAATATTAAAGAAGATAGAGAGCGATTTGCTACAGGCAAGAGATTTGGTGGCGAAATGTGATATCGAAGAGCATCCTGAATGGATGGAGACTAGTTATCGCATGTTTGCTCGTGGTATGTCCAGTGAGCTTCCGGAAGAAGTGTTCTTTGCTTACCGTGGCTATCGTATGAACTATTACGCAATTACAGCTTTATTGGCAAGAGTCTATTTGTGGGAGAAGGAATATAAAAAGGCTTTTGATTGTGCGGAAGCAGTGGTAAAAGCCACTCATAATGATAGGCTTCTCTTTGGATTTGTCGGATCATCAGAATTGGGAGGAGATGTAAAAGACTCTGAAAGTTTGATTTTTACAGTATCGAATGAAACGCTGACAGATGATTTCAAGCCTTTTATAACTTCTGATAGTAAAACACGCTTTCTCTTCAGCGGAAGCAGCATTTTTGAAGGTTCTCAGGAAGATCAGCGTGGAAGTTCTTCTATGGTAGGAAATCAGGAAAGTGTTCAATATTCCAAGAAGTATACATTGGCAGAGGGAACAGATGGTTACGATATGATTCCGGTTATTCGTTTAAGTGAGATGTATTATATTATGGCAGAGTATTATGCTCGTAATGCAAACTTTATTGAATCAGGAAAAATGCTAGATGCAGTTCGTTCTGCTCGTGGTATAATATCAAATACTTCTAATATTATTTCACTGGATGACTTCATCGGTAAATTATTGAAGGAAATCCGTAAAGAACTGATAGGTGAAGGCCAATTATATTTTCAGTACAAACGGCTGAATAATAATTCTTTTGCCGATGGAGTGAAATTTGTGTTCGACCGTCCGGAGAATGAAGAAATTTAATAAGTTAATTATTTTGATTATGAATATACACATGAAGCCCTTTATTTTATTATTGTTTTTGTCTTGCTGTCTTTTTTCTTGTTCAGAAGACGAGATAAAGCCTTATCATGGTGATCAGTATTTATATTTTAGCCAGTTGAAAGGCACAGAAGACAAGTCTATCAATGTGTCGTTCAATAATTATCCGCTTGATGATGAACTGACTGTAAAGATAGCTATGGGGTTGGTCGGTGATCCTTTTTCGAGTCCAGCTCCGTATAAAATCGGAATTCTTACGGATAAGACAACAGCTTTAGCTGAAAATTATTCTTTGCCGGAAGCACCTAGTTTTAAGGCAAATTCTGCTACGGACGAATTGGAGGTTAAGTTAATAAAAACGGAAAATCTGACAGAAGATGTATCGCTTCTTCTGAAAATAGAACCTAATGATTATTTTGGAGGGAGTATCTTACATTATGATACAATTCGGATTGTATTCAACAATGTAGAAAGTCAACCGTTGTGGTGGGATAAAGAAGTGACGAATGTTTATCTTGGTACTTATTCCCGGGCAAAATATAGGGCACTGGTGCAATATGGAGGTGAAGAGGCTCTCAATTTCGGAGAACTGAATGCATCACAGAGACGTCGGTGTGCTCTGCGTTTGAAGGATGCTATTGCCGAATATGGTCTGAAAGAAGAGAACGGAAAGTCGATGACGGTACCTATTTATTAATCTGACGAATGAAATGAATATGAAGAGGATAAAATTGAAGTTAGCGACGGCTATACTTTTAGGGTCGTTAATGTCATCTTGCTATGAGGATAAAGGAAATTATGATTACGAACAAATGAATGATATTACAGTGGAAATTCCACTGGAAAGTAACGATTGTGTATTGGGTGATGTGCTGAAAATAACTCCTGAATTAAAATTTTTAACAGGGAAGGAAACGGAAAATTTAACTTATCTATGGACATTTGATGGACAGGAGATAGCGACAGAACGAGTATTGAACTGGATTGTTGATAAAGATGGAAAGTATAAAGATCTGCGCTTAGCAGTGAAAGACCAGACTACTGGAGTTACATATTTCGGATCTGCGCTGTTGTCTGTGATTTCCCCTTATACAACAGATGGCTGGGTAACGCTTTCTGCCAAGGAAGATGGGACTTCGGTGTTGACGTATATGCGTCCTACTACGAAAGATCAAAAATACACATGTGTAGTGACGAAGGATGTATATGGTCTTTCTAATGGTGGGGCTACTCTGGGTGGCAAGCCGATTTTTATGAGCCAGCATTTTGTTTCTCCATGGGGGAGTGGTGAAGATAATACCAGCTGGCTATGGATTACTCAGCAAGGTGGGCAAGGTTGTGTGGATGTTTCCGGAAGTTCTTATCAAACGGAAGGATATCTGCCTGCTATGTTTATTAATGGTGATTATCCACAAGGATTTGAACCACAACGGGTGTATGATATGGTTTATCTATCAATGGCTATTGGGATAAACGGGGAGATTTATACTCGCGTGAAAGAGTCTCTGAATCTGTTCAACTCCAATTACTTTTTGGATGATAGAGTTTTGTCATATAATGGACAGCCAATAGACGGTACAATGATAGCGATGACTCCGGAATTTTATGAACACGGAGGAGTACTGGCCTATGATAAAAATTCCAATCGATACTTGCATATAACAGATCTGAAAGCGAGTACTCTTGTTATTGGTAGTGGGATGGTAGATAAATATTATTCCGGCAATGTGTTAGCGTTGGAGACAGGGGATAGAAGTGATCCTTTTGATAATATGATGGGGTATACGGTACATTATGTCGGGGCCTGTGTCGGTCCTTATGGACAAGGAGGTGGCTCTATTGGATATATGTCTGTTATTGAGAAAGATAATCGCTTTTTTATACAGCATTTTGAAGTAGATGATTGTAGCGGAAAATATGCTCCCGGTGCTTATATCACTACTCCTTTGCGGGAAGTCCCATTTGCGGATATCGTTAATGCAAGAACAAAAAATGTATATGCACTTTGTTATTATCAGAGTTCCGGTCGTCC
>ENA-OPSO01000664-OPSO01000664.1-human-gut-metagenome-genome-assembly--contig:-NODE-664-length-14528-cov-4.857666_pt1 | contig 14528 bp, 10 predicted proteins | sample MGYA00241455_ERZ501902 | MGnify/ENA primary metagenome ERZ501902 (study PRJEB25962, sample SAMEA2042405) | human gut metagenome | biome: human gut; feature: human-associated habitat; material: faeces...
TGCTCCGGCAGGTAATGAAAGAAGCCGGATTCCACCCGCTACCCAGCGAATGGTGGCACTTCAACCGCGTCAGCAGGCAGACGGCAAAGGAGCGATACCGGGTCATCCCTTAACTCTCACCCCCAGCTTGTCCGGAAACTTAAATTTGCTATCGCTTTGACGCGGATGACGCAGATGACGCGGATTTTTAATATTCTTAATCTGTATTATCAGCGTCATCTTTGTCTGAAAAATAATCAGACAGAAAGCTGCGAATTTATGCCCCACTTTGTCCTTTTTGAGATAACTTTGCATCAGAATAAATAAGCCAAGCCATGCCTTTATCCCAAGACACCCTCCGCTTCATCCGCGAGCATCGCCGCGACGACGTGCGCAGCCTTGCCTTGCAGGCACGCCGCTACCCTTCGGTAGACATGCCCGCCGCCATCACACAGATTTCCGGCTGGCAGATTGCCAAAGAGAAGATACCCGCATGGGCCGAGAACGAGCATATACTCTACCCCGCCCACCTTTCTCTGGAACAATGCTCCTCCCAAACAACGGCACAGTATAAAGCGGAGATTATAACTAACCTGCTACATACAGAACAAGAACATCCCGCGCAGAACAGTACCCCCGCATCAGCCGGCACCTTTACCGACCTCACCGGAGGTTTCGGCATCGACTGCGCCTATCTCTCCTCCCGCTTCGGGCATGCCACTTACGTCGAGCGCCAGGAAACCCTCTGCCAGATAGCCGCACACAACTTCCCTGTCCTCGGCCTGAACCACATCTCCGTCTGCCACGCAGACAGCGTCTGCCATCTGCAAGAGATGGAGCCCGTGGACTGTATATTCATAGACCCTGCCCGCCGCGACGGACACGGTGGAAAGACCGTAGCCATCGGCGACTGCGAACCCGATATAGCCGCCCTCGAAGAACTGCTGCTGCGCAAGGCAAGACACGTACTGGTAAAACTCTCCCCCATGCTCGACCTCACCCTTGCCCTGAACGATTTGAAGCATGTCCACCAGGCACACATCGTCTCCGTGGGCAACGAATGCAAGGAACTGCTGCTCTTGCTGGGACAAGGCGAAGGAGTGCCGGCAGACGACATCCCCATTCATTGCGTCAACTTCACCGGTGTACCGGCTCCCCAAGCCCTCGTCTTCACCCGCCGGCAGGAGAAGGAGCGTGCATGCCCCTACACCCCTCAACTGAAATCATACCTCTACGAACCGAATGCCTCCGTGCTGAAAGCCGGTGCATTCCGCAGCCTCTCCTCATTGTATAAGGTGGAAAAACTGCATCCCAACAGCCACCTCTACACCTCGGACCACTTCCTGCCGGACTTCCCCGGCCGCAAGTTCCGGATTACCTCCTCCTGCGGCTTCGGCAAGAAAGAAGTGAAAGAGATGCTGGCTGCCGAGAAAAAGGCGAACCTCACCGTGCGCAACTTCCCCGCCACCGTGGCCGAACTGCGCAAACGACTGAAATTGGCCGAAGGGGGAGGCACTTATCTCTTTGCCACTACTCTGGCAGACGAGAAGAAGGTACTTATCCGCTGCCAGGCTACGGGATAAGACACCAACCCCTATACCTTCCCCTGCACGAGATGTACATCTCATGTTGCTCGAGATGTACATCTCATACAGTCCGAGATGCACATCTCGTGCATCTTTAGCATCAGTCTGCCAGATGACGGCAAAGGGAGATACCGCCGAAAAGGTACTACCTCCAAGAATTTATGTAACCTCATTGTAACTGAATCGTTATCTGTTCTTCAACGCTCCGCAACCTCCACGTAACGGCAACCCTCTACTTTTGCGGCAGATTATTAACAGATAATAACAAGTATGAAACAGATTTTGAGAGCATTCTTATTCTTACTCCTATTCACCGCCACCGTCAATACGGCCATTGCCGACGAAAAAGCAAATGTCACGAAACAAGGAACTGTACGTGGACGCATCATCGACGCCACTAAACAAACTCTCCCGGGCGCATCCATCTACATCGAGAAACTACACACTGGCGTGACGAGCGACGTCAACGGCTTCTACACTTTCTCTAACCTTGACCCGGGAACCTATACAGTAAAGGTGAGCTACGTGGGCTACTCTCCCGTAGAACTGAAAATCACCATCCCCGCAGGCCGTACACTGGAAAAAGACGTCGTACTGAACGAAGGCGTGGAGTTGCAGGAAGTGGTGGTAGGCGGCGCCTTCCAGGGACAGCGCCGTGCCATCAACTCACAGAAAAACAACATGGGGATTACGAATGTAGTCTCTGCCGACCAGGTAGGCAAGTTCCCCGACTCCAACATCGGTGACGCCCTTAAACGCATCTCCGGCATCAACGTGCAGTACGACCAAGGCGAGGCACGCTTCGGGCAAGTGCGGGGCACGAGTGCCGACCTCAGCTCCGTCACCATCAACGGCAACCGCGTTCCCTCTGCCGAAGGCGATACGCGCAACGTACAGCTCGACCTCATTCCGGCAGACATGATTCAGACCATCGAAGTGAACAAGGTAGTAACCGCCGATATGGACGGCGACGCCATCGGCGGCAGCATCAACCTCGTCACCAAGAACTCCCCCTACAAGCGTACCATTGCCGCCACCGCCGGAACCGGCTACAACTGGGTGAGCGAAAAGGCGCAACTGAACCTTGGCTTCACCTACGGCGACCGCTTCTTCAACGACAAACTCGGCTTGATTGTATCGGCCTCCTATCAGAACTCACCTTCTGGTTCCTACGACACCGAATTTGTATGGGAGCAGGATGACAACGGCAAGACGTACGTCAACGACTACCAAATCCGCCAATACTACGTCACCCGCGAACGCCAAAGCTACTCCGCCGCACTGGACTGGGACATCAATGCCAACCACAAACTCACCTTCAAAGGCATCTTCAACAACCGCAACGACTGGGAGAACCGCTACCGTACCACGCTGAAAGACCTTGACCCCGACGGCAACGCCACCGTACGCATACAGACCAAAGCCGGTACGCCGGACAACCGTAACGCCCGCCTGGAACGCCAGCGCACCATGGACTTTGCCCTCGGCGGCGAACACCTCTTCGGCGCCCTCTCCATGGACTGGCACGCCAGCTATGCCAAAGCCAGCGAAGAACGTCCCAACGAACGCTACATCGACTTCCAACTGAAGAAACAGAAGTTCGACATGGACCTGAGCGACGAACGCCAACCCTTTGCCAGCCCCAAAACAGGCTCTACCATGACATTGAACGATGAATTCAGCCTGAAAGAGCTGACGGAACAGCAGGAAGACATCAAGGAGCAGGACCTGAAGTTCTCCGCCAACTTCAAACTTCCCTTCAAGAACGGCAACAAGCTGAAGTTCGGCGCAAAGGTAGTGCGCAAGACCAAGGATAAAGAAGTGGACTTCTACGAATACTCTCCTCTGGACGAGGATGCCTTCATGACGAACAGCCTAGCAAATACAGTGGACCAGACCAACAAGAACTTCATGCCCAACAACAAATACCAGGCAGGCATCTACGCCAGCAAGGAATACACCGGCTCTTTAGACTTGAACAACGCTTCCCTCTTTGAGAAAGAGCAGGTACAGGAAGAACTTGCCGGAAACTTCAACGCCCGCGAAACCGTGACTTCCGGCTACCTCCGCTTCGACCAAAAACTGACAAAAGACGTGGAACTGATGACCGGACTTCGCATAGAGAACACCAACCTTGCCTATACGGGACGCACCTACGATGCCGACGAAGACCTCACCAGCAAGACCGACCGTCAGCGCAACAGCTACATCAACTTCCTGCCGTCGCTGCTCGTAAAGTGGAATGTAAACGATGACTTCAAAGTGCGCGGTTCGTTTACCCAAACCTTGTCACGCCCCAAATACTCGGCCCTCGTGCCCAGTGTGAACATCAAACGTTCCGACAACGAAATCACCATCGGAAACCCGGAGCTGAAACCTACCGTCTCCTACAACTTCGACTTGAGTGCCGACTACTACTTCCGCAGCATCGGTCTGATAAGCGCCGGCATCTTCTACAAGAAGATAGACGACTTCATCGTAGACCAGGTGAGCACCAACTACGAATACCAGGGTAACACCTACACCCGCTTCACCCAACCCAAGAATGCGGGCAACGCCAACCTGGTAGGGGTAGAGTTATCCTACCAGCGCGACTTCAGCTTCATTGCTCCCGCTCTGAAATGTGTAGGTTTCTACGGAACGTACACCTACACCCACTCCCGTGTGGAAGACTTCAACTTCGAAGGCCGCGAGAATGAGAAAGACTTGAGCATGCCAGGCTCTCCGGAGCATACCGCAAATGCTTCCCTATACTTTGAGAAAGGCGGTCTGAATCTGCGCCTGAGCTATAACTTCGCTTCCGACTTCATCGACGAAATGGGAGAAAGCACCTTCTACGACCGCTACTACGACAAGGTGAACTATATGGACGTAAACGCCAGCTATACCTTCGGAAAGAAATTCAAGACTACCTTCTACGCCGAAGCCAACAACCTGCTGAACCAGCCGCTACGCTACTACCAGGGCACAAAAGACCGTACCATGCAGGCAGAATACTACGGCGTGAAAGTGAATGCGGGAGTGAAGATTAATTTTTAAACAGCGAATTCTATCTCAACAAGTTATCAACATTAACTACTCAACAATTTAATAATGACAATGAAGAAAATATTCCTTTTACTGTTTATTGCCCTACTCGGCAACGCAGCCATTGCCCAAATCACCGATTACTCCATCTTCGACAAGAAGTTCAACTTCTACGTAGCCAACGACCTCGGCCGTAACGGCTACTACGACCAAAAGCCCATCGCCGAACTGATGGGACAAATGGCAGAAGAAGTAGGCCCCGAATTCGTTCTTGCCACCGGCGATGTACACCACTTTGAAGGCGTACGTAGCGTGAACGACCCGCTTTGGATGACCAACTACGAACTTATTTACAGCCACCCGGAGCTGATGATAGACTGGTTCCCCCTGCTGGGCAACCACGAATACCGCGGCAATACGCAGGCTGTGCTCGACTACAGTAATATCAGCCGCCGCTGGACCATGCCCGCCCGTTATTATACCAAGACGTTCGAGGACAACGGCGCTACCATCCGCATCCTTTGGGTAGACACCGCCCCGATGATTGACAAATACCGCAACGAAAGCGAGACCTATCCCGATGCCTGCAAGCAGGATTACCAGCAACAACTTTCCTGGATAGATTCCGTACTGACTACCGCCAAAGAGGACTGGGTTATCGTTGCCGGACACCATCCCATCTATGCCGAAACCCCGAAGGACGAGAGCGAACGCGCGGATATGCAGGCACGTCTCGATCCCATCCTGCGCAAGCACAAGGTGGATATGTACATCTGCGGGCACATCCACAACTTCCAGCACGTACGCGTGGCAGGCAGCGACATCGACTATATCACCAATTCTGCCGGTTCGCTCGCCCGCAAGGTGAAGCCCATCGAAGGGACCGTATTCTGCAGCCCCGAACCGGGTTTCTCCATTGTATCGGCCAGCAAAAAGACACTGGAACTGCGCATGATTGACAAGAAAGGGAATGTATTGCACACGGTGACGCGCAGCAAATAATCCAAGCCGGCACGCAAGCAGGCGCATTCCCCCGAAGCCCTGCCGAACAACCACTTTCCTCCCACGAAGCAAAAGACCATGTTTCGTAGGAGGATTTTTCCATCTCATACGACAAAAACAAAGCCTATCCGCAGGAATACAAGAAAAAGCCCTATATTTGCATTTGTCAATACATAACTATGATGAAGAAGATACACTTCCTGCTACTAATCAGCCTGCTACTTGCCGCTTGCAGTGATGACGACAAAGAGAAACAACCCGCTTTTGTGACCAATATCACCATATCCGATGCCGGAAAGACCTTCAATCCCGGTGATGCCGTGACCGTCAAAGCCGACGGCTTGCAGAGCGGCGACCAAATCATATTGGACATCTACTGGCCGATAGCCGACAATCCTCTCTTTCCCGAAGGGTATTCACGCTACACACGCGCCGTTACCACGGAGCAAACCACCAACAGCATTACTTTCCTTGCCCCCGGACACTGGCCCGCCTCACGGGTAGAAATGTTCCTGGAACGGGCAGGACAGCTTCAGCCTCTCGGCCAGATTTCGGTAGCCGACGGACAATCCCCCGAAGAACCATATCTCTACGGTATCACCAACTCCCACGCCATTTACACACCGACCGTTCCCCGCGGCATCACCCGTATCGACCTGGTAACACAAGAAATATCGGAAGTAATCCAGTTCCATGACGACGAAGATTTCCACCTTGCCGCCAACATCCCCGGCACCAACATCCTCTGCGGGATACGGGAGAAAGACGGCAGTAGTTTCATCGACGGATACGACCTCTGCATGCACTATTGGTGTAACCCGGTAGAACGTAACGCAATTACCATCTGCTCGGACTTCAACAACACTGTTTCCCTGGAAATGGCCGGAGATAAGCTCCTCACCTACTGTAGCATCTCTTATCCGGTATATACCCGGTTGAATATGCCACCGATACATACTCCCGAAATACCATTACCGGATGGACTGAAGCCCGAATCCCTCTCACGCTATCCGGGCGTGATAGCCGACGCCCACATGCTGCTCTCGGCCAACAACGGCGACGGCACCTTCTCGCCCGTCGTGATAGACATCGCCAAAGAAAAGATGCACTGCTACGACCCCATCAAAGCCGAAGCCTTGATACCTTTCCGGATTATGGAACCATCCCCCGAAAACCCAAACAGCCTGCAATGCAAAGGAGGCTATATCGTTTCCCGTGCCAATGGTGGAGATACGCAATTCTGCTTATGGGATACTACTGCCGGAAACTTGAAAGAGCCTTTCGCCACCTACCCCAACGCCGTACGCTCCGCTGCCATGTACTACTCCAAGGACGGGCAGACAAGGAAACTCTACGTGCAGTTTGCAGGCTATCGTGAAGGCGACTTCATCGAAACTTATGATTTCCAGACAAAGGAATGGAGGATGTTTATGTTCTACGTACCGTTTGCAGAGATTTTACTGGCACGATAACCGGCTCCCTTACTGCTTTTTCTCCCGTAAGTCATCCTTGGGTATGGTCGTCTCACTGCCGTCACGCGTAGCTATGTAGTGAGGAGACATGATTTCGATGCCTGCTTCGTTGAAGGCATCCTGGATATTCTGATGCAAATCAGAGTAAATCTGGCTAAGGCTGTTGGCATCCCTGATATAGGCATTCACTTGATAAACCGGATAATAATCCTGAAGGGAAGTCTCCAATACAAACGGACGGGGATCATCTATCACTCCAGGAGTATTCAATGCAGCCTCTATCAACAGCTGATGTGTCTTCCGCCACGGAACATCGTAGCCAATACTGACCTCCGAATGGATAATCAATCCATACTCACGGGCAGACTGGCTGTAATTGACCGTATGGGAAGACATGATGAAAGAGTTCGGAATGGTCACCACCTCATTCTTCGGAGTACGGATGCGGGTGACGAGCGGTGTTTTCTCAATGATGTTGCCCGTAGTATCGTTCAGCTTGATGCGGTCACCCAGCTTGAAAGGCCGCATGTAGGTTATGACCAGTCCTGCAATGATATTGCCGATAACCGTACTGGAACCGAGCGAAACAATCAAGCCGACAAACACGGAGATTCCCTGGAAGACTCCCGACTTGGAACCCGGCAGATAAGGGTAAATCATGGCAATCATAAACGCATAAAGCAAGAAGCGCACAATATGATAGGTAGGAATGGCCCAATCCGGATAGAAGCCGTTTATCTTCAGCCGTTCAGCCTGCACCTCATTGGCAAGATAACGCACCAGTCTGACCAGATACTTCACCGCATAGCATATCACAAAGATAGTGAACAGATTGGGTATATAGTCGGCTATTCCATTCAAGATGACCTTTATAGGATTCCAGATGTAGGAGAATAATGTATAAGCCAAGCTCTTGGTCTGAGGGAAAATGGAGAATAATAACGGAACCGTCAGCAGCAACTGCAACAGCATGACTACATAACGCACCAGGTTGGCAACAAACACCAGCAGGTTGACCTGCTTCTGCGTATCCAGCAATTCATAATCCTGAATAGAGATCGGTTTCAGCTTGGTATCCTTCAGCTTCTGAATGCGTAGTTTGAGTTTTCTGAACAGCCAGTTGGTAAACTTGAACAAGAAGAACTGTCCCACAAGCACCAGGATAAAGTACAAGATACGCTTACCCAACTGCCACAAGCTATGCTCCTTCTGCATGGCTTTCAGTTTGTCCACCACGACATGCCTCTTGCTGGCGGCCAGCTGGTCGCGGGTACAGTTTTCCCACAAAGCATCCTGATCGGTAAAGGAAATGATGACCTTTTCGCCATACATCAAGTCTGTAACAATATCCGTACTCTCTAAATAAACAGAGTCCGGACGCAGATTGAAACGCGTGCCCAATGCTTCGATGACGTTGCTTACATCTTTGGCTCGCTGTTGGGGCGTATGCCCTCCACGCTTGGCATACAGATAGAACAAAGTGTCCTTCTCCACCACCACCGGAATACCCGGTGTCACCGTCCGCAACGAATCAATGCGTTGTTTCTGCAATGCCAGCTTCACCGAATCGGCCGCATAGCCCGCCAACTTCATCTGCTCCATTTCCATCCGCAGGTTCGCCTCATTCAGCCGGGCTGTTTCCAACTCCTGCCGGACAAGCGACAACTGAATCGAATCGGAGTCAGTCCTTGCCACTGTGACACTCCCCACACTATCCTCACCTAAAACACTGAGCACTTTATCTACCAACTGAGCTGACACTCCGTCTGCCAGCATCAACAGCCAACAAAGACAGAAAGCACGGATAACCTTCATATATAAACTTCTTGATTTGATTCTTTAATTATGCAAATATACCCAATAAATGCTTCAAACATACGGAATGTTTTTAACTTCCTATCCTAATCAACATAACTTTTTCATGCAAACATGAAAGTTCTGTATCCGGTTTGCATTATCTTTGTACTCAAAATTGACATACCTATGGATATATTGTTTCTTGTCGGAGGACTGCTCCTCATTCTTCTGGGTGCCAATGGCTTGACAGACGGTGCCGCATCCGTTGCCAAACGTTTCCATATACCGTCCATCGTCATCGGGCTTACCATTGTCGCCTTCGGTACTTCCGCACCGGAACTCACCGTCAGCATATCCTCTGCCCTAAAAGGCAGTGCAGACATTGCCATCGGCAATGTGGTGGGAAGCAATACGTTCAATACCCTGATGATTGTGGGTTGTACGGCCCTTTTTGCCCCGATAGCCATTACCCGTAACACACTGAAACGCGAAATACCCCTTTGCATCCTTTCATCCTTCGCCCTGCTGATTTGTGCCAACGACGTCTTACTGGACAGCAGTGGGGAGAACATACTCAGCATCACCGACGGCCTATTGCTGCTATGCTTCTTTACCATTTTTCTGAGTTATACTTTTGCCATTGCAAAAAGGGATGGAAGTATGAAGGAACCGGAAAAGGAGCACTTACAGGAAGAAGACGAAATCAGGCTGTTACCCGCGTGGAAATCCGCCCTATACATTCTCGGCGGACTTGCCGGCCTCATCATCGGAGGTAATTTCTTTGTAGACGGTGCCAGCGGCATAGCCCGCGGATTGGGTGTCAGCGAATCCATCATCGGTCTCACGCTCGTAGCAGGCGGCACTTCATTACCCGAACTCGCCACCTCCATCGTAGCCGCCTTGAAGAAAAACCCCGAAATAGCCATCGGAAACGTCATCGGAAGTAATCTCTTCAATATATTCTTCGTACTGGGTTGTTCGGCCTCCATCACTCCACTGCGTCTGACGGGCATCACCAATTTCGATTTGTGGGTACTCGTAGGGTCCAGCATCCTGCTTTGGCTGTTCGGTATCTTTTTCGGGAAACGCATCATCACCCGGGTGGAAGGAAGCATTCTGATTCTCTGCTACATTGCCTACACAGCGGTACTGATATACAACCTCTAACAGCAAATTTACAAACACCCTACGCGGTATTTTAAAGATTATCACGTATTTTTAAATAAGGCAAGCTGTACCTCGGCATAAAAAATAAGCAAGCTTATTTTGTTCTGCTCTCAGTTTGCATTACCTTTGTGGTCTCAATATTGAACAACTATGGCAATTACAATCAAGAAAGTAACCACAAGACGGGAACTGGAGCGCTTTATCCGTTTCAACTACCTGCTATACAAAAACAACCCTTATTCCGTCCCCGACCTTTTCGATGACATGCTCAACACCTTCAACAAGAAGAAAAACGCTGCATTCGAATTTTGTGAAGCCGACTATTTCCTGGCTTATCGGGAAGGTAAAATCGTAGGACGTGTAGCTGCCATCATCAACCACAAGGCAAACCAAACCTGGAACAAAAAGGAAGTCCGCTTCGGCTGGATAGACTTCATCGATGATGCGGAAGTCTCCGATGCCCTGATTCGCACCGTGGAAGAATGGGGAAAAGAACGGGGAATGACACATATACAAGGCCCGCTGGGATTCACAGATTTCGATGCCGAAGGTATGCTCATCGAAGGATTCGACCAGCTCAGCACCATGGCCACCATTTATAACTATCCCTACTATCCGCAACATCTGGAACGCATGGGCTTTGAGAAGGATGCCGATTGGGTGGAGTACAAAATCTACATTCCCGACGCCATACCCGACAAGCACAAGCGCATCTCCGACCTCATCCAGCGCAAGTATAACCTCAAGGTAAAGAAATACACATCTGCCAAGAAGATTGCCCAAGACTACGGTCAGGCCATCTTCGAACTGATGAACGAAGCCTATCAGCCACTCTATGGCTATTCTGCACTGAGCCAACGGCAGATTGACCAATACGTCAAGATGTACCTGCCCATCCTCGACCTACGCATGGTGACATTGATTACCGATGCCGATGACCAGCTGCTTGCCGTAGGCATTTCCATGCCGTCACTCGCCGAAGCGTTGCAAAAAGCCCACGGGCGCCTGCTTCCTATGGGTTGGTATCACCTGGCCAAGACCATCTTCTTGAAGAAATATCCCAAGATGCTCGATTTGCTGCTGGTTGCCGTGAAACCGGAGTATCAGAACAAGGGGGTAAATGCATTGTTGTTCTCCGACCTTATCCCCGTCTATCAGCAACTTGGTTTCGAGTATGCCGAGAGTAATCCGGAGCTGGAGCTGAACGGCAAGGTGCAAGCGCAGTGGGAGTACTTCAAGACGGAACAGCATAAACGGAGAAGATGCTTTGTGAAAGGAATAAAATAAGTTCTAAATCCAGAATATAAGCTTGTCAGAAGTCCATAAAAGACATTATTTTTTTGCGAACCCCCGAATTTCTCATTACCTTTGTCGCAATGCGCAATATGAAGGAATAACGTACTTATGGAAGATAACAACAATATGACCCTGCCGCTGGAAGAAGCAGACAACAATATCACAGAGAGCCCCGTTTCCAGCGTGGAATATACCGACGACAACATCCGCCACCTGGACGACATGGAGCATATCCGTGTCCGTTCCGGTATGTACATAGGCCGTCTGGGCGACGGCTCACAGAACGATGACGGCATCTATGTGTTGCTGAAAGAAGTGATGGACAACAGCATCGACGAGTTCAAGATGGGTGCCGGAAAGCGTATAGAAGTGACTATAGAAGACAGTCTGCGTGTCAGCGTACGCGACTATGGACGAGGCATTCCGCAAGGCAAACTGGTAGAGGCGGTCAGCAAACTGAATACCGGGGGTAAATATGACTCGAAGGCTTTCAAGAAAAGTGTCGGACTGAACGGCGTAGGTATCAAGGCAGTCAATGCGCTGAGCAGCCGCTTCGAAGTACGCAGCTACCGCGACGGCAAGGTACGTATCGCCATCTTTGAAAAAGGAACGCTGTTGAGTGATGTGACCGAAGACTCGACAGAAGAAAGCGGAACCTATATCTTCTTCGAACCGGACGCCACACTCTTCTTGAACTATTCCTTCCAGAACCAGTTCGTAGAAACCCTGCTGCGCAACTACACCTACCTGAATACGGGCCTCACCTTCATTTACAACGGCCAGCGCATCGTTTCCCGCCACGGGCTGGAGGACTTGCTGAAAGACAACATGACCAGCGAAGGCCTTTACGACATCATCCACCTGAAAGGAGAGGACATCGAGATTGCCTTCACACACACCAACCAATACGGCGAAGAGTACTACTCCTTTGTCAACGGGCAACACACCACCCAAGGCGGCACACACCAGACTGCCTTGAAGGAACACATTGCCCGTACCATCAAGGAGTTCTACAACAAGAACCAGGAATATGCCGACATCCGGTAGCCGCCATTGCCATCGACGTGGAGGAACCCATGTTCGAGAGCCAGACCAAAACGAAACTGGGCAGCAACAACATGTGGCCTGCCGCGCCGCAGGAACACAAGCCCGCCGGCCCCACGGTGAACAAATACGTAGGAGACTTCATCAAGACGGAAGTGGACAACTACCTCCACAAGAACCCGCTTGTGGCCGAAGTGATGCTGCAAAAGATACAAGACTCCGAGAAAGAGCGCAAAGCCATTGCCGGCGTCACCAAGCTGGCACGCGAACGCGCCAAGAAAGCCAACCTGCACAACCGCAAGCTGCGCGACTGCCGCTACCACTTGAGTGACGGTAAAGGCAAAGACCAGGAAACCGAATCCTGCATCTTCATTACCGAGGGAGACTCCGCCAGCGGTTCCATCACCAAGAGCCGCGACGTGAATACCCAAGCAGTATTCAGCCTGCGTGGTAAACCGCTAAATTCCTACGGACTCACCAAGAAAGTAGTTTATGAAAACGAAGAATTCAACTTGCTTCAAGCAGCCTTGAATATAGAAGACGGCATAGAGACACTGCGCTACAACAAAGTCATCGTAGCTACCGATGCCGATGTGGACGGCATGCACATCCGCCTGCTCATCATCACCTTCTTCCTGCAGTTCTTCCCCGACCTGATAAAGAAAGGGCATGTATATATCCTGCAAACCCCTCTCTTCCGCGTGCGCAACAAAAAGAAGACAAGTTATTGCTATACAGAGGAGGAACGTGTGAAAGCCATTGAAGAACTGGGTCCCAACCCCGAAATCACCCGATTCAAAGGTCTGGGAGAAATCTCGCCCGACGAGTTCAAGCATTTTATCGGCAAGGATATGCGTCTGGAACAAGTGTCCCTGCGCAAGACAGACCTCGTAAAAGAGCTGCTGGAATTCTACATGGGTAAGAATACCATGGAACGACAAAACTTTATTATCAACAACTTGGTTATAGAAGAAGATTTGGCATCATGAGAAGAGCTATCTTTCCGGGAACATTCGACCCGTTTACTATCGGACACTCTTCGGTAGTGAGCCGTGCACTGACTTTTATAGACGAAATCGTCATAGGCATCGGCATCAATGAAAATAAGAATACGTATTTCCCCTTGGAAAAGCGCGAACAAATGATACGAGACTACTACCGGAACGAGCCGCGCATCATTGTGCAGTCCTATGACTGCCTGACTATCGACTTTGCCCGGCAGGTAGATGCCAGTCTGATAATACGCGGCATACGCACCGTGAAGGATTTCGAATACGAGGAAACCATTGCCGACATCAACCGCAAACTGACCGGCATAGAAACCATCCTGCTCTTCACCGAGCCGGAACTTACCTGCGTCAGTTCCACCACCGTGCGCGAACTGCTGCAATACGGCAAGGACATAAGCATGTTCATACCGGAGGGAATGGAGATTAGGGATTAAGGATAAAGGATTAGGGATTAAAATGGAAATGATGAAAAAACTATTTACTATTATAATATGTATATGCGCGGTGACGGCACAAGCGCAAAAGCCGAACAATGAAGCCCTGCGCAAACTGCAAATGGCAGAGTTTGCCATCACCAACCTTTATGTGGACAAGGTGGATGAAGACAAGCTGGTGGAAGAAGCCATCATCAAGATGCTGGCACAACTCGACCCGCACTCCACCTACAACAACGCCGAAGAAGTGAAGAAGATGAACGAGCCGTTGCAAGGCAATTTCGAGGGCATCGGCGTACAGTTTCAGATGATAGAAGATACCCTGCTTGTGATACAACCCGTGAGCAACGGACCTTCCGAGAAGGTGGGCATCCTTGCCGGCGACCGTATCGTAGCCGTCAATGACAGCGCCATTGCCGGAGTAAAAATGAGCACGGAAGATATTATGAGCCGCCTGCGCGGACCGAAAGACTCGGAAGTGAAACTCACCATCGTGCGCCGTGGCGTGGACGACCAGCTGTACTTCACCGTGAAGCGTGACAAAATTCCCATCCTCAGCCTGGACGCATCTTACATGATACAACCCAAAACCGGCTATATCCGTATCAACCGCTTCGGAGCAACAACTGCCGAAGAGTTCAAAAAAGCAATGAAGGACCTCCAGAAGAAAGGGATGAAAGATATGATTCTTGACCTGCAAGGAAACGGAGGCGG
>ENA-OPSO01000679-OPSO01000679.1-human-gut-metagenome-genome-assembly--contig:-NODE-679-length-14348-cov-2.064367_pt1 | contig 14348 bp, 9 predicted proteins | sample MGYA00241455_ERZ501902 | MGnify/ENA primary metagenome ERZ501902 (study PRJEB25962, sample SAMEA2042405) | human gut metagenome | biome: human gut; feature: human-associated habitat; material: faeces...
CCGGTTTTATATGTACCGATTGGCTTACTCATATCGGCGTTATAAGATAATTGAAAGCTGGTGTTCGGAACAAAATTGCCTTCATCATCTTGTTTTGCAAGCTTTAAAGACCCATATTTTTGTACATTTACTCTTATTTTTATGTTTTGTGGATCCTTCACTTTGAATTTAACCGGTATTTGTGAGCCTGCTTTTTTGTATGCAATAGAAGTTCCCACGTATTTAGATGGTATTTTTTGATACTGAACTGTCGTCTTTTCAGGAGCGCTTGCAGTTGCGGTAATAGTCAGATGATTACCGTTCTTTTTAACTTGAAGTCCACCTGTATCAACTAAATGGAAATCTTTAAATATTCCCTTTGTATCGGTAAGCGTAATACTCTCGCCAACCTTTAAAGTAACTTCTTGATTATCGAATGACGGTTTATCGAAATGATGATGAATTCGATTTTGAATATTCGCCTTATATGCGCCATAAATACAAAAACGATAAAATAAGGCTTTTTTGACATTTTTGTTAGACTATTGTTAGACTATGTTCATTTATCATGATTTTATCAGTTATAAAACATTCGGTTTTATTATCCTTATTTTATTCATTTACACCAAAAAAACCCCTACCCTCGCAATGAGAGTAGGGATAAGTTTTTATTTGAATATTCCGTAAGGTTTTGTATTATATCCGTTTTTATTAAGCTCGCCAACCGCCATCCAATGACGATTACCTGTCTTAGCACTGATCCAACTAATCCATACATATCCTTCACGTTTAACATAGCCATCATATTTAACTGTCATTCCATTCTCGTACCAATCTCCTGTCAGCTGTCCTTTCAAGCTTGGTGCAAGTCTGATATTGATTTTATCGACATTACAATAGAATGTTGCACTTTCTTTGATGAAGTCATTAGGAATTTCGTTTAAGACAGTGCCATTTGATGCACCTCCTACTTGAACATCAGCAAGTTTCTTCCATTTCATACCATTCGCATTCAAGATAGTAGTGCCATCAACAAAACATGCTTGATCCGCGCTAATGCTTCTTGGCAAATGATAAATACCAAATTTATTAAGGTCATATTTATGTGTAAATTTGCCTTTTGCAATTTCAAAGTGATTATGATTTCCTGTTGCATTTCCTGCAGTTCCTTCTTGTCCAATTTGTGCGCCTTGTTTATATGTCGCACCCGGATAAATTCCATTCAAGCTGTTATCATGAAGCACCATAATTGTTGCATAATCTACTGTACCATCGGCAAAACGCACCTGATTAACGGATTGCCAAAACGCAGCATTTCCCTCTGTATTACGATCACCTGTCGCAACGCAGCGTACATCGAAAGGAGCATAGAATAAATCTCTACCTGTATCTTTACCGGCTAGATCTAACGCATTGGCTCCTTGATGGCTATACTGCCCATTATTTCCTTGTGTAATGTTCATATATTCCATTGGGAATAAAATATCTTGAATTCCTCCACGTTTACTTGTCTGTCCTTTTTTCATGTTAATTTCCTCTCTTTCTTTTTATCAAAAAAGGACGCCATTTCAGCATCCTTTTTTATCCATTCTTTTCTCAATACTCAGCAATCTTGTTTCGTGATTTGCTTGAATATGCTTTACTTCATATAGCTCATTATTCAATTTTTCAATACTATTGCCTTGCTTTTCGATTGTCTTTAGGGCTTGTTCCAATATCGTATTTAGCCTTGTAATGTTCCCATTTAATTTTAAAACGGGAGCAGCTACTGCAATGAGCGGAACAATCCATGTTATCATACCGCCTAACACTTCTAAATTCTGCACATTACTCACCTACATGATTGCAGTTTTTAGCTGGCTCTCTATATTGCAAGGCTCTTTCACTATCTGCAATGCCTTCGGTATTGGGGTCAACAACGATACCGAGAATAGATAAGACAGCAAACAAAGCATTTACTACCGCTAATAACTTATTTCCTAAATCTCCTAAATCAAGTGTAAAACCAAATACAGCAGCGATCACTTGAATAAGTAATAGTACCGCTGGAATCAACGCAATCCAAAATTGCTTATTTTTAATTCGTACCTCCCAGTTAATGTTATTCATTTCTTTTCCTCTTTTCTAGCTAAGTTTAAAGTCATTCTAGGACATGAAAAAAGACGCACTTTGAAGTACGCCTTATCACTTTGTTCTTAACCACATATTGAATACCTTGTATAGAAGTAAGTTTAACTAACCTCCTTTCCTAGTAGTTGTTTAACTAGTTCTTTTAATTCTGATACTTCTTGTTTTAGAGTATCAATTTCCTCTTGTTGTTTCTTAACAACTTGAGCAGTCATCATAAAATAATGGTCATAAGACAATGAGAAGTATTCGGTTAGTTCTTTTTTAGAACCGTTTTCCTCATTAGTTTCATCTGACGTACCAATTGTGAATGGCGTGATCAAACTATATTCTCTATAATTTAGACCGTGCTTTTCAAAAGCAGCAATAACATCTTGAGCTATCAACCCAAATTCGTTTTTTCCTGTTCCGAAATTAACATCATTCCATTTAAATAGTTTAGGATTTAATTCTTTCCAAATGTCCATATAGATTTCTGGTATGTTTTCTATATCCTTTTTTAAACGTCTATCAGAGCCGACTGACCAAGCCTTGTTAACAATACAGCTTCCTCCAGCTTCGTTCTGAATATAGAAATTAGTTGTTCCATTAGGTCCGATATATGTTTTTCGTTTGGTGTTAGTATAAGCATTAGCATTGCTAGAATAAAATCCAATCCATTCTGCTCCGGTTGGATGCAATATAGTACCAGCAGCTAATTTTCCTTCAACTTGTAATGCTCCTGCAATATAGACTTGTGTATTGAACCAATGTGTACTAGCAGTAGTAATATAATGGCAATACGAAGCATTTTCAGATCCTATTTTGATTTCTTTACCGTTTGCTCGTGAATACAAATATCCGCCGTTAGATATAACATGAGAGGCTGCATGTAAAGTAGATGGGATTTCTACAACCCCATTGCTATACACATATACCGATTTTCTATTAGCAGGATCTTGAAGTCCTGTAATAATACGTAAATCGTCATCGCATAATACATAGGCACTTTTTTTTGTTACATCTATAGCTCCTACATTATTAATATAACTGTTGTAAGCTTTGCCCGATGATAAAACGACTACGCCTCCAGAGTTACCTAATACTACTCCATCACCATTTGCGCTACCTGAAACCATAAATAATGGCTGTCTAATACGTCCGCTGGTAAGCATACAAAATGTATTTTCCAATAACATTTTATATGCAACTTCTAAATATCCATCTCTTTCTGCAAACTTGCCAAACGCAATACCTTTTTTATTAGCCTTAACATTCATAACTCGCTCTGCAGTTTGAATTTCGATAGTCGCAGTTGCAGTTTTACCTAAAGCATCTTTAATCGTGGCGGTTAGGGTGTATTTAGATCCTATCGAACATTTAGCCGCTAATACAAACGCTGCGCCACTAGAGAATGTAGTATTTGACACACCATTACATGTAACAGAACGAGAAGCTACTGAATTCTTACCGGATACACTTGCTATCGAGTAGTTGCATGTAACTTTAAGATAAGTACCATTAGAAGATACAGTTCCATCGCTGTTGCATCTTATAGCCGATACACTAATTGATGGGTTACTGTAATCTACGACTATAACAGATACACTCTTTGTAGCACTTCGCCCACGACTATCTGTCGTCTTACAGGTATAAGTTTTAGTGCCGGCTACTGTAAACGTACTAGAAGTCGCACTATTTGAGTTTGCAATTATGCCCGGTCCGCTAATCGAATTTGATTCAATTGTCGAACCAGACGCCCCGGAAGCCGAAAACGTTATTTCGACTTGTGAGAAGCCTACAACATAAACACCCCAATCCGAAGGAACACCGTTATCTACTCGTGCGGCGGTAGCTGAACCAATAGTCGGAACAATGCTAGTCGGAATACTCAAATTTATAGACTTAGTTACCGCACTCCCTACTTGAGTAGACCCATTCATAGTGATCACACGAACCGTTAAAGATCCAGTAGTAGCATTAGGAACTTGGCTTGCTAAACTAACGGGCGGGGTAAAAGACGCTGAAGTAGCAGCTGACGTACTTACTGAAATCCATCCACTTTCAGCATACGAATACTCTACTTCATGAGTAAAGCTGCTACTCGCTCTAGATATACCGACTATTACAGCACTGCCAAGAACACTACCTTGAAGCGAACTAATGCTCGATGCTCTGGCTATAGACGTCAATGCGGTTGATGCTGTCTGTAACCATGTCGATGGCGGAGACCACCCGCCGGAAGTTGAACCGGCTCTAAATTGTATTGCAGCAAAACCTGATAATTTACCATCAGCATTATGAGTTACGGTTATAGATTTAGAGACACTTCTGGTCTGCCCCATAGCATTTCCAGTAAACGCGTCAGATGTAGCTACTAATATGTTTTTATTGGTTCGGTTATCATGCCAATAAATATCCAAATATGAATTGTAATTTGAAGACCAACTTACATATTGACCGTATAAAGAACCGCTAATAGAAATGACTGATGTGTTATTAGCCACACTGGTAGCAGTTTCTTTGAAACTTACTTTTAATACATACGGATAAGACGAAGCAGTACCATATATATTTTTACTTGCGCTAGCACCTGGCATCTAACCATCTCCTTTCTAAATCAATGAGAAACCTAAAGAACCTTCATCGATTAATGTGAAGTTGCCACATTTGATGGAGGTTAGAATTACTGCGGTTAGAATATAAAGTTCGTTATTTGAAATACGTGCAACTTTTATATCACCCTGATAGAATGCCAATTCGGTGTTAGATAAGACTGCTTTGAATGGACTATTAGAAGCTCCTAACTCCAAAGAAGCACCGTCGAATCTTGCCCATTCTTTAACTTCTTCCGCACTAAGTTTACCGTCTACAACTGACTGCAATTTCTCGGTTGTTGTTTTAACAAACTGAGCCATTTCAGTAGTTATCTGCAATTGGTTAGAAACGGCGGTTATAGATTCTGTATTAGCATCAGTCTCTGTTCTAACACTTTCTATCATCATTTCTATTTGTTTACTTGTCTGATCGATTGCAGATCTATATTCTTCTGTGATTGCCGAAGTCGCATCGTCGATAGAGTCTTTAATATCCTCTTGAACATCTTCGGGAGCAGGAGACCAGTCAGTTGCTTTATTACCTTTTTCAAGTTTAACGTTAGCTAATTGATACGTTCCTGCAGTTTTAAGATAAAACGTTAACGAACCAGTAACTGTTCCGCTGTCAAAGATTCTAGTAAATTTTGTCCAATTTGTTGTTAAATTAAATTCTTTTGGATTATTAGTACCGCCCGTTGCTTGAACCAAGGTTAAATTACTATCTGCTTTGGCATAAAAACTTAAACTGTATGTCGTATGTGCTACAACAAACATATTAGGTCTAATTTGATATATTCTTTCAGAGTTAATTCCATAATCTCCTTTAGTGTGAGTTATGGCTAACGTATTGTTATAAATTTCATCATGAACAACACTTGCTGTTACATTTTCTAAAGCCCAGTTCCTATTAGCGTTTTTGAAATTTGAATTTAGTAATAAATTCCTTCCACCAATTTCAACACTATCTAATGTGCTACTTACTGAATATGAAGTGCTCGTTGTATTATCGGTATAACCTATTACGGTACGAGTCCATAAATATGGTAGAGCTGGAGTCGTTTTGGGTATTGATGTAGACCAGGAACCAGTTGGTGCAGAAGTTTGCGATGCTCCTGCTTGATAAGTAATAGCGGTGGATTTAACACCTTTACCATCAGCTCCTGGTTTACCAGCAGCACCAGGACTACCATTCACTCCATTTTGACCCATTCGACCAACCGAATAAGATGTCGTAGTCTTGTTATTGGTATAAGTGATAATAGTTCTCGTCCATAGATATTGACCTGCGGCAACGGTAGGAATAGTCGATACCCAACTACCAGTCGGAATAGTAGTTCCTGAAGTACTTGCCTGATATGTTACGGTTGAGGACTTAACTCCAATACCTTGAGGACCAGTGGCGCCTGTATTCCCCTTATCTCCATATACACCAATAACGCGTTTCGCTGTTTCTTTAGACGTACCGTTCGTATAGGTTATTTTTTCATAGTTCCAAAGATATTTGTTAGTTGCGGTTAACGTTGGAACAGTTGTACCCCATGACGTTGGAGCAGTTGTATTAGATGTCGATACTTGATAATATTCAGTAATACCGGAAATACCAACGCCAGCTGCACCCGCAGCCCCTGCATCTCCAGTTTGACCCTTGTCGCCATAAGTTCCGATAATACATGGTGTAGTCTTTGTCGTGCTATTATCAGTGTAGGTTATGAGCTCGTAATTCCATAAATATTTCTTACTAGCAGATATGGATTGAATTGTTGTCGTCCATCCTGATGTAGCATCAGTTACCCCACTACCGCTTGCACTAGCTAAATAGTAGTTAGCTATGGTTTTAATTCCTTTACCCGTCGCACCGGTAGCACCTGTTTCACCTTTAATTTTTGTCCAACTATATTTTGTTGGATCAGTGGAATCAGCTTGGGTAAAGTCTGTGTATTGTCCTATATACAATTTACCTGCTGAATCAGATACACTGAAGCCCGTTTTACCATCAGCACTATTAGCGTAAGCGATATGCAAATATGAGGTTTTACCGTTAGCGCCATTCGTTCCCGGTATACCTTGTTCTCCCTTAGCCCCTTGAGAACCTTTAAATTGTGCCCAAGTATATTTCGATGGGTCTGTGCTATCAGTAGGTTCGAAGTCGACATAAGTACCAATATAAGTCGATGGCGTTTCAGTCATTTGGCTAGATGTTGTAGGATTTGCTACTGAAGAATATTTAATATGGAAATATGAAGTCTTACCTGAAGCACCGTCTGCACCATCTTCACCTTTCGGTCCTTGTATACCTTGTTCCCCTTTTGGTCCTTGAAGACCTTGAAGCCCAGGTTCTCCTTTAGGACCTTGTGGTCCAGTCTCACCCTTAATTTTAGTCCATGAGTACTTCTTAGGGTCAGTAGAATCTGCTTTAACAAAATCGGTATATTGTCCGATATATAACTTATTTGTGGAATCCGTAGTACTAAAACCAGTTACACCATCTGATGAGTTGGCATAAGCGATATGAAGATATGAAGTTTTAACATCTTCTACCTTCGTTTTAATGCCATCTAAGGTTACTTCGATTTCACTAATTTTATTGTTAAGTCCTTCTTGCTTTTGAGCTAGAATTTTAAGTGAAGTCTCATTTTGATCTACAAGCACCTTTAATCGTTTTATTTTCACATCAGACGGTACAGTCGTTTGCATCGTTTCAAGGTTTTTGGTATTTATCCTACCATTCATTTCTTGAATGTTATACTCTCCATTCAAATAAGTAGTTTTAAAATCAAGAACCATATAACGAAAATATCCATCAAATTCAATAATATCTCCAAGTCTTGCATCATTAACAGCTGCAATCTTTAAGTCTTGTACGGAATAAATGCTTAATCCGTTAATCACACTATATATATAATCGACAGTTTTTTGATCATCAATATACATATTATCTTGTGTTAGGTAAAGAGTATTCTTTTCGTTTGTGCCAGCTTCTAAAAGTAAAACTGTATCATCAAACGTAACTTTTGATATTGTGAATTCTTCCAACATTTCTTTATCAAACTGCTCTACGTCATTCTCTGTAATATGATGCTTTGTTTTGGAAGAAATCCTTTTGAATATCAATCCACCCGTTTCTTTAGCGTACACATTACAAGCATAAGCTTCTGCGATCATCGACAAATGATTGCGTATTGATAGCGTATTGTCGTACATACCAACAGTTCGTGTTACCATATCTTGTGGAATAGCAGTATAGTCAATTGGCATTTTCAACAGTCTTGACATTTCGTCTAATTGATCTCTTAATGTAGTCGGATATTTTAATTTACTTTCATATCGAATATCAGTCAATGACATACTATCGTACATTTCTAAATAAAGTTGATTTGTCATACGTTCCGGAGCTTCAACTACGAAGAAAGAACCAATAGCTTTTTCTTCATCTTTTATAACAAAAGGGAAGTCTAATAAATTGTCAAAAACCTTATCCGTATTATCAAGTGTCAAATTCAAAGCAAGTGAAGGTGTGTTACCTATAATTGTATCTTCCACAAATTGTCCTGATATTTCGGGATTTGAAACAATATAATCGGTATATTCTTCGTTATTGATGAATAGACGAAACATAAGAAAACACCTCCCTAGCATTCAATTAGGGAAAAAGAAAGGAAGGCAACATACCCTCCTACATATTTTTCTTCCCTATATGTAACATCTGCGCTACGATACATTGTCTTGTTTACTCGCTTTTTTTGTGTCCTATCATACACATTTACGCTGAATGTTTGTTCATCAACCAAAGCAAGGATATTTTCTGCTGTTTTAGGACTGATGTTTTCCCAACTTAAGCCAATGGACATAACATTCTTACGTATTCTATTTCTTCTCAAAACACCTGTTTTAAAAGGTCGGATACCTTCGTTATCTAAATCTGAAAACTGATAATCAGGAGGTGCGCTTGTGTACGGTAACGAAGTTCCTTTTACTTGAATTTTACGTTCTTCATCATTAAAATCATTCGTCATTCCTCTTACATCGTTCATTTCGACACCTCCTATCATTTTTTAAATAACGGCTTGCCTGTTTTACGCAAGTGTTTTTCATCAGCTTTCGTTACTTGCTTCTGCATAATTTTCTCATCAACAACAATGTAGTTTTCAAGATTGATATTCTGTGAATTATTGCCTCCCATCGCCTGCATAGCCGCTAATACAGCTTCATATACACCGGAACTGATACCTGCAATAATTTGATCATTGTTTGCAACTGCCGAACGTCCTCGAATGGTACCGACCAATTCAGGTCCTCGTTCACGAGCGATAAACATTTGCCCTACATCAGGAAAGCCGCCGGTAGCGTAAGCTCGAACACCAAACACATGTGAAAAAGCATTTTTTAAGCTAGAACCTATACTCTCTGCACTAGCAATGAATTTAAGTGCGATAGGGTTATTAGCGAATACTGAATTAACTTTACTCCATGCACTCCATGCCTTACCGGAAACATCGGGAATATCCACATTGATTTTAGGTTTTTTACTCTCGATAATCTTTTTGGCATTCTTTGATACATCATCAGCTTTTTTAGATACTTTACCTGTCTTATCTCCTAAAGCGGTTGATAATGACGTAATATACGCTTCTCCACTCTCGTTACCATTCTTTTGATAATCAAGATATGTCTTAAGGTACTGTTCTCCGTTCTTTGAATTGACATCAATGTTGTGTTGTGCTAACAAAGTTAAGAATTTTTGATACTGCCCTTGTTGTTCAGCGCTCATATTCTTTCCGTGTTCCGTATAAGCGTTATACAAATTCATATACAGTTTGGAATTTTCTTTTTTAATCTCAACATTGTTGTTTTTCAAAGTGTTCAAGAATGCTGTGAAATCTGCTTTCTGTTGTTCGTTCAACATAAAGCCTTGTTTTTTCGCGATTTCAAGAATATCTTTATTGTTTTTCTCATGGTTCTTGTATGATTTTTCGAGCATCGCTTTTTCATTTTCTGTCAACGTTACACCTTGTTGATTTAAAATGACAAGCAATTCATCATACGTTTTCCCATACGCCACAGCCTGTTGAGTGTATTCATCAATAATGAGCTTTCGTGAAGATTGAATATCCTTTAGCTCTTTACTGTTATTATCAAGTCCTTTCACAACGTATTCATCATGTTGTCTTTGGAATTCCTGCATCTTAGTGCCTAAGTCATTGAATGCTTGGTTACCTGCATCAGAAAGTCCTTGATAAGATAATTTGAGAGCTGCGTTATACTCGTCTGTTTTTCCTGCTAAGCCTTCCATTCCTGCGATATATTCGTCTTGCAATTCAGAGGTTTTATCAAGGATTTCATTTTGCTTACCGATGGTATCGTTCAATCCTGAAATATCAGCATTCAGTTGCTCGATTTCTGCTGCTTCTTCATAAGTAATACCATCGGCTTTTAATTCATTTAACCGTTGCACTTTCTTATTCAATTCTTCTGTTGTCATAGTAAGGTCTGTACGCGCCTTTATCTCATCACGAACAGCTTGTGTGTAAAGCTCTTGATAAGCTTTCACTCTTGCTTCTTCTTTGAGTGCTGCGATTTCTTGATAAATAGCGTCTGTATTTTTCAACCACTCTACTCGACCGTCAGCGGTTAATTGTACTGTTTCGGGTAACAAAGAATTGATTTCCTTGACATACATTTTTGCAAGATTAACATTGTCTACATAACCGGTTTCTCCCGACATTTCACGTAGCTTTTGAAGATATTTTTCGACTGTTCCAATATCTCCAAGTTTATCTGCATACGAATTTTTAGCAGCTTCTTCGGCATCATTTAATGATTTTGCTAATTCGTCCGCTGCTTCCGCTTGTTTTTGGACGCTTTCAGTATAATCTTCCATTTCATACTTCTGTTCTTTTTGTGTGCTACCAAGCAATGCAATACCCGCCACAAGAGCAGCTATACCCGCAGCAACTGCGACCATTGGGTTTAATGCCAACCAATTTAAAGCACTTCCTAGACCGGATTTTATTGTTCCTGCCAATCCACCTACTGCTTTACCACTAACTGTAAGAGATACTCCAAACTCACCTATTTTTTTAGCCACAATCTGCCACATTTTCGTGTTCATTAAAGCTCCATTTAGTGCTCCATACACATCTTTAAATGAGGTTATATTTTTCTTCCCACCGGTGAAAATTTCAAAGAATTTCTGTGCAATTTTGCTGTTATCAGTAAGTAATACGATTAGTTTTTCAAATACAGTAAAAGAAGAACCAAGTGTTTGAAAATCTTTTACCAATTTTCCTATTTTCCATGCAGCATAAAATCCGCCTGCGATAGACATTACAGCAATCGTAGCACCTTTTGTTTCTGCAAGCCAGTTAATCAAATCCGCTAATACATCTACGATTTTTCCTACACCTGCAAGAACAGCACCAACAAGGCTTGCGAATATCGGGGTAATTGAACCTTTTAGCCAAGTTATTACCGGTTTAACAAAGTTGTCGTTTATACTGTTTGCTAGCTTTAAGAATGCTTCGGCTAAATCCCAAAGTTTCTCAAATAAATAGCTTCCGCCGTTATCCCAAACTACTTTAAAAAAGTATGTTACATTGTCAGCCCACATACTAGCAGTATCTAATAATCCGAAAAATAAATCCGTTGCTTCTTGAAAGAACGAACCCCATTTTTCGCCGACAATATCGAATGCTCCACCAAGAATATGATTGATGTTTTCACTCGAATTTAATAGGTTATCAATGACAGACTGTCCGTATTTATTCCAACTATTTGAAAACTTCTCAAATATATTTACATCTAAGAATTTTTTAGCAGCTTCTACCCATTGCAACAAATTATCTCTAATATCCATTGCTTTCATACGAATGCTGCCAAACAAATAATCATATTTATTTAAAGCTTCTAAAAGGCGTGGGTCAACAGTCATTCCTCCTAAACCACCGGCACCTCCACCACCGGAAGAACCGGTATCAGTTGGTGGTTTAATGACATTCAGTTTATCGAAAGATGCTAGGCTACCAACCGCTTCTTTTAACTTCTTGTTTGTTTCATCTAAACCGCTATTGATATCTCCTACGCTGTCCGAAACACCACCCATACCTTCCTCTAGTCCATCAAGAATAGTTCCGGTTTGTCCTGTTGAATTTGGTAACTCATAACCTAAGAAAAGAGCGAATGTTCGCACTAATTCTTTGATAGCCATGACAAATCCATTGATGTATGGAAGTACAGAGCCGATAACACCATAGAATACCGAACCAATCCAACGTCCTACCTCTGCTAATTGCTGTTGTAAAACACGTAATTGGTTGGCAGGTTGTTCACATTTATGTTAACTCTATATCACTATAGAGATCAGACTATATCACAATGCTATTTCTAGCATCCATCGCACTTCCAACGGTGCTAATCTCCGTTGTACTCCCTTTCGGGATAGTCGTTGCACTTTCCTATAAAAATAGGCTTAGCACAGGATTGTCTTTATTTAAAGAGTTTCCCTGTTAGCAGTAACTAATAGCTACCACACCGCTTTTGCTTGCGTTCACGAGGTTATTCGATATACCTCTCGGTATAAAGCCACTAAACTTAATGGTACGTGCAAAATCCCCCATCGCAGCAGAACGAGCCATTTGGCTTTGTAATGTCAAGATAATCAATAAACGCTTTTCAATTTCGTTCATTTGTGAAATCTTAACATCATTCATTCCGATTTCTTGCATTGTTGCCTGTAATACATTCTGCGTGATGTCATAACCTGAAACAGACCTGATCGGCCGCACTTGTTTGGACAAAGCTGCTTGAAATTTTGTAGATGCCTGTTCAATTGAAGTGTTGTATAAAGAAGAAAAGTCAATCGCCATCTTTGTAACGCGTTCTGATAACATATAAGACATTTCTTCACTAATCCCACCAAGAGATCCAAGCATGTTTTTAAATGTTGCTTGCATCTGCATGGTATCAGGCATTGCTAGACCGAAGGTTTCAGAAAGCTGTTCTTGGAATTTCATGGCTTCGCCACGCATATTTCCCATAGCACGTGAGAAGTAGTTTTCAACTTCGGTAAAATCTATTGCTTTACCGATAATTTCTCCGATGCCACGAAAAATTTGCTTAGACATATTGTAGAAATAAATCAAATTTCCAACTGTGAATATTTGATTGATTCTTTTTCTAGTCTTAGAAGCTTCATTTCCTACATCTTTAACTTTTTTCTTAGATGTTTCTAAGTCTTTGTTTAAGTTTGATATATTTGTTTTCGCGCCAAAGTTATCCAACTTCGACTTTGCTTCATTTAAGTGCTGTATGAATGGTGAAATCTGTGTATCAAGTGTACTAAATACTCTTCCAACTTTCGAAGCGTCAACAGCTTCAATTGAGCGCATAATAGATGGTATCTCTTGTATTTTCTCAAAGCTAGATACATTAAATGCTTTAAAGCTATCCAAAAACGATTTTAAAGAATTCATATTAGGTGTCTTTAATTGACTTAATCGTTTTTCAAGCTTTTCAACAGTTGATACCATTTTATTGATTTGGTTATCTATATTGCTAAAATCCATATTGTTGATTTTACTTAATGCTTCAAAAGCAGTTGATAATCTTTGAATTCCATTTGTTATAGTATTAACACGCTTCCTCAAAATATCTATTTTGCTCAACAATACATCAAGAGCGGCAGATGCTTCATCGAAATTATCTTGCATTTGCACACCTATCGTTCTATCGTAATCAGCCATTCATTTACCCTCCCTTCGTCTAAAATAAAAAAAACCATCAATATAAAGTCATCCATAAATCTCTATATTCTTGGTCTTTCTGCAATGCTATATCATCATATTTTTTATTGCTAGGTTGTATAGCCTCCCTTTCTTTTTTCTGCTTTGCCTTTTCTGTTAATGGCATGTCAGGGTAATCAATATAATTATCTTTGCTCATAACTGCCGATAATGCACTTATCAGCGCTAAATGAACATATTGACCATTTACCCATGCTTGATTATCCAAACGTTTCTCATACGCTCTACAACGCATTTCTACGAGTTGTATATCATCATACCAAAATTCATCAGCTGTTAATCCCGCTTCTAAAGCGAAAGGTAATAATACTTCCCAACAAAATTGTTCGTAAGAATTGTACTTATCTAATTTAACAGTTTGGTTTCCGGAATTGCTTTCTGACGAGGAGCTGCTATCTTCTCCAGTAAAGTAAAAACCTTATCACGGATTTCATAGAATATATCCATCAATTCTTCATAGCCGATCTCTTCTTCCATTGTAAATTCAATATTATCCCATTCTTCTTTTGTAATATCTTTAAATTTAGGGTTACAATGGAGTAACACATACATCATATCAACAGGATCAATATCTTCCATTGAATTCATAACTTTAGATAAAACCGATGCATGTTTAACAATCAATTTCTTCTTTTCTTCGGAATCTTCTTTGTTCTTTTCTTCTGCATCTCTTTGGTTTACATTCGCAAAATCCATAACGTCTAATGTTGCCCCTAACACTTCTTGATCTTCAAATATTTTCTGTTTTTCTTTAGAAATCTTTTCTAGCTCAACCTTCGCTTTATGAGACATGCGAAATTCTAACTTTTTGCCTTCGTAATCAAATTCAAATAATAACATTTGTTTTCCTCCTTACACTATGAAATCC
>ENA-OPSO01000683-OPSO01000683.1-human-gut-metagenome-genome-assembly--contig:-NODE-683-length-14325-cov-2.400000_pt1 | contig 14325 bp, 18 predicted proteins | sample MGYA00241455_ERZ501902 | MGnify/ENA primary metagenome ERZ501902 (study PRJEB25962, sample SAMEA2042405) | human gut metagenome | biome: human gut; feature: human-associated habitat; material: faeces...
ATATACCTTGCTCTATAAGAGAATACATTTTTAATATCTTAACTTAATGACATTGGTCCGCTACCCCGTCCCTATATACTTGACTATAGGGACATAAATCACTCATTTTTTAAAAATGTATGATTTTATGGGGGATAGAAAAATGTTCAATGTGCGTTTAAAAAGGTATCTGCACACGGAGCAAGTACATATTTTTTCCAAGGCTCTCTATAGTGAGGGCGAGAGAGTAGCTAAAACAAAATTCGATATGACAACTGGGGAAATATTCCCTAGTAATTCCAATATATTTGTCAATCCTTTTAATGGAGAATTTGACTATTATTACAATATGGGAGATGCTGATGAGAATCTTAGGCGGTCTTTACGGCGTACTAAAAACATGATTTATGATTATGCTATGTCGAACGACTGGAGTTGGTTCTTTACATTAACCTTTAATCCTGAAAAGGTGGATAGTTTTGACTATACAGAAACGTCACGAAAGCTTGCTAAGTGGTTAAACAATCTTAGGCGTACTTGTCCGGATTTAAAATATCTTGTTGTGCCGGAATTACATAAGTCGGGGCGTTGGCATTATCATGGGATTTTTGCGAACTGTGAAAAATTGAAGTTTATTGATAGTGGGCATAAAGATAATAAAGGGCGTGTGATTTATAATGTGGGCAACTATAAGCTAGGATTTTCGACAGCTACTCAGATTGATGATTTACAGGCAACCTGTAATTATATTATCAAGTATGTGTCTAAAGAATTGGTTTCTGTTACCAAGGGTAAGCATAGATATTGGGCAAGTAAGAACTGTGATTTGCCAGTGATTGAAGAGTATTATGTGGGAATGTCGGAAAAAGAAATATTATCATGTTGTAGTGAAGAAAGATATGTGAATAAAGTGTGTAGTGAGTTCTGTGACGTAACCTATGTGAGTGCGCCAATCTATACGACAAATACTGATTTTTCCAAAAGATATAGACATTTACTGTCGTATAGTGTAAAATATACTTAAAATCCAGTATTTACGAAAGGAATCTTGTTTCATGGCTAAAGACATAAAAACATATTATGAACAATCTTATATTGACAATACACTTCGATTACGTGAAGTTTTACAGACATTACCATCATTTACAAAAGATTATTTTCGTGCTGTAGAACCGACTACATCGGCTAAGACAAGAATTTCTTATGCTTATGACATCCGTGTATTTTTTCATTTTTTAATTGAGAACAATCCAATTTATCACGATTATACAACAACCCAGTTTACCCTTCAGGACTTAGAACGTGTTGAACCGATCGATATCGAGGAATATTTAGAGTATTTAAAGGTATATAAAGCAGATGATAATCAGGTGATCACAAATGGAGAAAAAGGACTTGCACGAAAATTTTCTTCTCTTAGGAGCTTTTACCGGTATTTTTACCGTCATCAGATGATTGAAAAAAATCCGACTATTTTTGTGGATATGCCAAAGTTACATGATAAAGCAATTATACGTTTAGATATTGATGAGGTTGCTTTGCTGCTTGATTATGTAGAAAATTGCGGGAAAGAATTGACGGGGCAAAAAAAAGTTTATTATGAAAAAACAAAAACTCGCGATTTGGCTATTTTGACATTATTGCTTGGAACGGGGATTCGTGTTTCAGAATGTGTAGGTCTTGATATCAATGATATTGATTTTAAGAATAATGGCATTAAGGTGACTAGAAAAGGTGGAAGTGAGATGGTTATTTATTTCGGTGAGGAAGTACGTAATGCTTTGGAGAATTATCTTGAGACAACAAGAGCCAGCGCTACTCCCCTACCCGACCATGAAAATGCTCTTTTTTTATCGACCCAAAGAAAAAGAATGGGAGTTCAGGCAATTGAGAATATGGTGAAAAAATATGCCAAACAAGTGACTCCAAACAAAAAAATAACACCTCATAAGCTTCGGAGTACCTATGGAACGTCCTTATACAAGGAAACAGGCGATATTTACCTTGTAGCCGACGTGTTGGGGCATAAGGATGTAAATACGACAAAAAAACACTATGCGGCTATTGATGATATGCGGCGAAGACAGGCAGCCAGTGCTGTAAAATTAAGAGAAGAGCGAAATTAACTCTGCTCTTCTCTCCTGAATTTCCCAATGCTCAATGTCTATTTTTGCTTTTGGTTACATACAATCAGAATCCAATACAATTGTGAATGGTCCATCATTAATCAGGCTTACTTTCATGTCCGCCCCAAAACTTCCTTTTTCAACAACTGGTACATTTTCTTTGCATTTGGAAATAATATATTCATAAAGTTCTTCCGCTAATGCAGGATCTCCAGATTCAATAAAGCTTGGACGATTTCCTCTTTTGCAATTTGCATATAGTGTAAACTGTGAAATCAATAAAAGCTCTCCATTCACATCAGCAAGTGAAAGATTTGTTTTTCCGTTTTCATCTTCAAAAATGCGAAGTCCGATCATTTTTTTAATCAGTTTGTCCGCAATTTCTTTTGTATCCTCCTGCCCGACTCCAATTAGGACCATAAATCCTTTTCCGATTTGTCCGATTATTTTATCATCTACTTTTACAGATGATTCTGTAACACGTTGTATCACAAATTTCATGTTCTTCCATCCTCCTAAATCTCATCTAAAACTATTCTACATGATTCTGATAGATTTGTGAAGTTGTTTATTTTCCTATTGTAAAAATAAGAAAAATATAATAGTATTAAGCAGGTAGAAACAGTAAAATAGAATGTAAGAAAGGATTTTATAGATGAAATTACAACAGTTATTGAGTTTTACGAGAAAAGCAGTGGATGAATACCAGATGATCCAGGAAGGAGATCATATTGCAGTTGGAATCTCTGGCGGAAAAGACAGCTTGACACTGCTCTATGCACTTCATGGATTAAAACGGTTCTATCCCAACAAATTTGAATTGAGTGCCATTACAGTTGATTTAGGATACGAAGAATTCGATTTAGATCCAGTACATGAATTATGTCAAGAACTCGGAGTGCCGTATAAGGTAGTGAAAACGGATATTGCTCACATTTTATTCGAAGAGAGAAAAGAAAGCAATCCTTGTTCTCTCTGTGCAAAGATGCGAAAAGGTGCATTGAATGATGCTGTAAAAGAAATGGGCTGCAATAAAGTTGCTTATGCGCATCACAAAGATGATATTATTGAAACAATGCTTCTCTCTCTGATTTTTGAAGGAAGATTTCATTCATTTTCGCCGAAAACATATTTGGATCGTATGGATTTGACAGTTATTCGTCCAATTATGTTTGTAGATGAAGCAGATGTTATTGGATTTAAGAATAAATACAATCTGCCGGTTGTAAAAAGTAAATGCCCAGTTGACGGCTACACCAAACGCCAGTATGCAAAAGAACTTGTTAGACAATTAAATACTGAGCACCCAGGGGCAAAAAACAGAATGTTCACTGCAATTTTGAACGGTGATATCGAAGGATGGCCAGAAAGAATCTTACATAAAAGATAATTTTACAAAACAGGGACATGAGAAAAATTCCCATGTCCCTACCGTTTATAATTTTGCATCTGTAATATTATTTCTAAGTGAAACATAATCTTTGATGGCTTTTGCAGTTCCTTCTACACCGAGCTTTCCGCTATTTAGACATAAATCATAACTCTTCGCTTCTGCCCATTCTTTATTCGTGTAATAATTGTAATAACTTGCTCTTTTTTTATCCGTTTTTAAGATCATATCTTTTGCTTTTGCATCAGTCAAGTTATAGAGTCTTGCAATTCTTCTGACACGAATGTCCAAATCAGCATAAATAAATACATTTACAACATTGTCATAGTTTTCCAGAGCATAGTCGGCACATCTTCCTACAAGAACACAAGGGCCTTCGTCAGCAATCTTCTTTATAGCATCAAATTGAGCTAAAAAGATCTTATGGTTAATCGGCATATCTGAATAACTTCCAGAAGAATATCCAAGAGAGTAAGTATCCATCACTAATGAATAGAGAAAACTATTCGTAGGTTTTTCATCATGTGTCTCAAATAATTCTTCACAGATACCGCTTTCTTTTGCCGCTCTCTTTAACATCTCTTTGTCATATAATTTGATTCCATAATCTTTAGCAATGACATTCCCGATCTCACGCCCAGCACTTCCAAATTGTCTTCCGATTGTAATAATTGTATTAAATTCACTCATATCTGTCACTCTCCTTTAAGTCTGAATACGAATTGTTTTAACATATAATTATTATACAACAATTTGTGAGAAAAGTATATATTTTTATATGAATTTTACAGTTTAAGACGTTTGTTTTAGTTTGTTTAGCAGAGAGATAAAATAATCCGGAAGTGGAGCATCCACCTCAATATACTCATGCGTACGTGGATGAACAATACCCAATGTTTTTGCATGTAATGTCTGTCCCTGTAATTTGAAAGGACATTTTGCCGGTCCATAGACAGCATCTCCTAACAGAGGATGGCGTATATGAGCCATATGTACTCGTATCTGGTGTGTTCTGCCTGTCTCCAATTGACATTTTATGTATGTATAATTTTTAAATCGTTCGATTACTTTATAATGAGTGACTGCATGCTTGCCGTTTTTATAGTTGACACTCATTTTTTTTCGCTCAATCGGATGTCTTCCAATTGGAGCGTCAATTGTCCCTTCATCTTCTTTTATAACCCCATGTACGATTGCGTGATATATTCGTTGTATGGAGTGTTCCTTTAGCTGTTCTGCTAAATTCTGGTGGACAAAATCATTTTTACAGACAAGCAGTGATCCGGTTGTATCCATATCTATTCGATGTACAATTCCAGGTCGCATTATTCCATTGATTCCAGATAATTGATCTTTGCAGTGATACATCAGGGCATTTACAAGAGTGCCAGAATAATGTCCTGCCGATGGATGTACCACCATTCCTTTTGGTTTGTTAACAATCAAAATATCTTCATCCTCATATAAAATATCAATTGAGATATTCTCTGGCACAATATCTGGCTCTTGAAGCTCTGGTTTATCCAGAGCCAATGTATCAAGTGCGTTAAGTTTGTAGTTTGCCTTGACTATTTTCCCGTTTGCAGTCACATGTCCATCTTTAATTAATTTTTGAATATAAGAACGAGAAAGATCTGAAAATTGTTCTGAAAGAAATTTATCTACTCGGTTTCCAGAAAATTCTTTTTCTACAGTAACGGTCTGTATCATAATCAACTCTCCTGTTCCTTGTTCTTTTTACACGAGAATAGCTTAAACAGCATTTCAAGATCATCTTCTTTGTAATAGAATAAAATTAATACGATAAGAAGTCCAGCTGACAATGTTACATAAATATCTGCCACATTGAAAATTGGGAAATCGATCAATTCGAAATAAAAGAAATCAATTACATAATTCAAACGTATCCGATCTATCATATTTCCAATTGCCCCGGATGCAATCAGAAGCAGACAGATCCGCAATGGAATAAAATGTCTCTCGTGCGGCATTTTTAAATAGAAAAAAAGTGCTACAATCAGAATTATAATACCGATAATAACAAAGAAAATTTTTTGGTTTTGGAGTATCCCAAAAGCCGCTCCACGATTTTCCAGATAGTGAAGCTGGAAAACATTTTCTATGATATCAATTGGAGCTTGATTTTTCAAATTTTTCACTGCAAGTAGTTTTGTGTATTGATCTAAAAAAATTGCAAAAATCATACTTAAAGTAGCTAATAAATAGCTGAGGTAATGATTTGTTTTCTTTTTCATAAGATTCTCCCTTCCTGTTTCATTATATGTATAGATGTATCGTCACTAAATAACGTCCCTTTTTTGTCTGAGAAAGCATTTCTTTATATTGAAAACGTCCAAGTCCTCGAACAGAAATAATATCGTCTTCTTTAATTTGGTATCCATTGGATGTAATTAATTTTCCATTTACAAATACTTTTCCATTTTCAATGTATGGTACCAGTTTTGTTCTGGAAGAAGAAAATGCAAGAGCTAAAAGACTGTCTAACCGCAAAGACGACACGGTGCCTTTTTTTTCTTCTATTTGAGGAATATAAGAAAATTTCTCAAAATTTTCCGACTCTGCCATAACAGAAGTATGACGTATTCTTTTTAATTCATCTTGGATGAACTGTTCCAGAGACTGATGAACAAACAGAATTGCAGAATCTTCCTGTACAAGGATATCACCGATTTTGCTACGTTCAATACCAAGATTTAAAACAGCGCCTAAATAGTCTCTGTGAGAAAGTGCCTCAGAAAATTTTTTCTGCAACGGTCTGATTTTCAAAACAGAAATTGGATAAAAATACTCATAACAAAGAGCATCAGGTAGAAATGCAACCATCTGACGCTCTGAGAAATCATAACCGCCAAAAACTTTGTATGTTGTATATAATTCTGTCTTTGGCATTGTATGAAGAATATTTAATTCATTCAAATTTAAAAAATCAGAATATGTAACAATTCCGCGTTGATAGGATAGCCTTGAAAGCTCAATCAATCTCTTTTGTAACATAAGTTCTTCTTTTTGCATAATACTTGTCCTAATATCTTGTCTTAATAGATGGAACATCAAAAGATGTATTCAATAGATCCTGTAAATCACCGGAGATATCTACGTTAGCCGGTGTAATCAGAAAAATATAATTTGAAATCTTTTGCAGATTTCCATCAATAGCAAATGTCGCACCGGAAGTGAAATCTATCAAGCGCTGTGCTACTTCTAAATCTAATCCTTCCAAATTCAAGATAACAGTGCGTCCACTAAGCAGAGTCTCTGTAACTTCTCTGGAATCGTCAACATTTGTCGGCTTAATCACACAGACTTCCATTCCGGTTGTCTTTCTTGCAGGCTGACGCATAGGTGTTACTTTGCTGCTTGCTGGTTTTGCATGCTGGCTATGCTTCTCTTCTGGAACATTGTATTGTTCTTCATTTTCTTCCATCTGCTTTTCTTTCTTGAAAAAATTTCTTTTTGGCTTCTCTTCTATATCATCGTATTCTTCATCATCAAAGAACTCTTCATCGTAATCCTCGTCCTCATCACTCAACTTCAAAATATCTAAGAATTTGTCTAGTACGCCCATAATTATTTTAATCTCCTATCTTACTTCTATACTGTGGTATAATTTCGTTCACCAAAAATCCCGGTTCCCACACGAACCATAGTTGCACCCTCTTCAATAGCAACTTCATAATCATTGGTCATTCCCATCGAAAGAATACTCACATTAACATTATCAATGTTTTTGGCGTTGATGTCAACAGATAATTTGCGTAAACGTCTAAAAATAGGTCTGTTTTCTTCTGGATTTTTCACATATGGGGCAATTGTCATAAGACCTTTGATTTGAATATTTGGAAATAATGCAATTTTCTCAATCAAAGGAAGTACTTCCTCTACTTTTACTCCAAATTTACTCTCTTCTTCCGCCACATTTACTTCGATTAAAATGTTGGAAACCACGTCTTTTTTAGCTGCTTCCTGATTGATTGTCTCTGCCAATCGCAGAGAATCCACAGAATGAATCAATTCTGTTTTATCGACGATATATTTTACTTTGTTTCTTTGCAAATGACCAATCATATGCCATTTGATGTCTGATGGAAGCTGCTCATATTTTTCAGTCAGCTCCTGTACTTTATTTTCACCAAAACATCGTATTCCTTCGTTATAAATTTCTTGCAGCATAGAAATTGGTTTTGTCTTGCTCACGGCAATCAAAGTGACTTCACTTCGTTCTCTTTTTGCTCGTTTACAAGCATCTGCAATTTTTTCTTCTACTTGTTGTAAATTCTCTGATAACATGATTAAAAACTCCTTTTAAAAAACAATATCATTTTCTTTGATTCCGGTACTGTCTAATGCAATCCGATCATAATTGGAAAGCCCATAGCTGTTTCCCTCTTCGACAATGTAATATTCTTCACTTTCACTTAAGATATTAATCTGCTTAAACATTGCATATCCTTTGTTGATATTATAAACGCCTTTTAATGATTTTTTCTCTTTTAGCTGATAAGTTTCTGTAGATTCCGGTTTAATGATCACATCATTTTCTTGAAATACATTCGGATCTAAATATACCGTTTCGTTTTCTTCATAATAAATATTAACCGGTAAAAATTCGGTAATACTTTCCCCATTTTTATCTGTAGTCTGCCGGAGTACCCCCTGCTCAGAGCTATTGCCGCCCTGTGTAATATAAGATTTAGGAACTACGTAAAAATCTTTTTTTGTCTCAGCAGATTTTGGAATTTTAAGCCCGGATTGGTCTTCCAAAATCAATTCAATATCCAAATAACGTTCGTTTGCATATCGGATCATGGAGTTGTCAAATCCGAGATAAGCCAAAATATGTCCGTCAAGATCTTTAATTTCTAAATTTCCCCATAATGTCTGATTATCTTTTGAAAAACGGACTTTTACCGATTTTTTTTCTTTTAGTACATCATAGGTTTCTTTTGAAATCTCTGTTACTAATGTCCATGATTCATCCGTAACCAGCTTATAAACAGGATCGCCGGCATTCACTTTCGTATTGTTGGCAAATTCTGTTTTCTGGTAATTACTCTTATCAAGAGATTCCAAAGTTACCGTGTCTTTTGTCAACCCTTCCATCCCATCTACAGAATATACTACAATCCCATCCTCGGCAGTTGAATACAGATTCATGTCTGAAAGAGTTCCATTGCTCAAAGCGCTGTTCAGTTGATCCATCTTACTTTGACTGGAAATACTCTGCAGAGAACTTTCCATTTCATTCTTAAATAAATACATGTCTGAAAAAGAAGCATCTTTAAAGCTTTCACTAAATGTCTGTATTTTTAAAGACAAGGCATTTTTTTGTTCTTCACTTAATGTGACATTATCCTCAGAAGATCCATTGGAAAATGTTAGTTTTTCGTTGGACAGTGTATAAATATTAGTTCCTGCACGTACTTTACTATTATCCGTCGTATAATAATTGATATATCCGCTATTATCAGCATAGGTTACGTTTTCCGTACGAATAGCGATTCCAGTGTATGCATTATCCTTTAGAATTGAACCTTCCCGCACCTCATAGGGAGTAATGCGAGGGGCTGTCAGGTACAGAATAATAGTCACGATCAGATACAAAAAAATGATTCCAAAAATAATCAATCCGATATTTATATATTTCTTTTTTCGATAAGTTCTGATATTTGATGTATATGATGACAAAACCAATCCTCCTAAGATAATTTTTTCATTGCACTACCATTAAGGTAACAGAAGCATTTTCCTTGATAAGACTCCTGCTCGTTCATTTTAGCAATCACTTCATCCTGCAGTTTCCACCAGCTGATATTCCAATTAGAAAAAAGAGAGTCTTTTTCCGGAACCCGACTGAATAAGCGTTCTACAACAATTTCCGGTGATAAATGTTCTAAAAAAGCAATCAGTCTTTGGATATACTCTTCTTTGCTGCATATTTTGATTGTACCACTTTCATACTCATAGGACAACTTTGTATTTTTTGCAATATATAAAGAATGAATTTTTACAATATCTATTTTTAAAGCAGATAATATTTTTGCACTTTCAATTGCATCCCGCATCGAATCTCCCGGAAGATTCAAAATAATATGTGTACAGATTTGAAAGGCATATGACTGTATCATAAGCACTGCATCAATATATTCGGCTAATCCATGACCGCGGTTAATAGTATCTAATGTATGGTAATTAACTGTCTGCAAACCTAGTTCAATGCTGATAGCAACTTGATATTTTTCACTTATAGATTTTAAGACATCTAAATATTCTTTTTGAATGCAGTCAGGTCGTGTGGAGATTGAAATTTCCACAATATCCGGACAGGATGCAGCCTCGCAAATATATGCCTGAAAGACATCCAATTTCATAAATGTATTTGTATAATTTTGAAAGTATGCAATATATTTTTTTGCCTTATATTTTTTTTCAATAAGTATTTTGGTACGTTCAAGCTGTTCTGTCACAGAAACATGAGAAGCTAGTGCTTCAAATCCAGTTCCTACTTCAGAACAAAAGCTGCACCCGTTGCCGTCTAAACGGTTAGGACAGGTGATTGGAAGATTGATAGGCAATTTATAAACTTTTTCGCCATAGTTTTCTTTTAAGTAATCTGAATATTTATAATATAATCTTTGTTCTTTCATCTCTAAATAGTTCCTTTCCGTCTGTATATTTTTTTATCAAAAGTGAATACTACTGTATAGATGATAAATAAGGAGGAAATATACATGAAATGGTTTGATAACACAAGTCTGACACTTGTCATTATCGGTGCAGTCAACTGGCTTCTAATCGGTATTTTTCGATTTGATTTAGTTACATTTCTTTTTGGAAATTTAAGCTGGATTTCAAGAATCATCTATACTGTCATTGGTCTGTGTGGTCTGTATCTAATCAGTCTTTATGGCAGAATTGGCAATATGGGAGATTCTTAACTATATAAATAGGGCTCTCATTGTGAGAGCCCTGGTATGGTAGATAGTAATGAATCCATTGTAGTATAAAGTGCATTTTTCGATTCGGCTCCCATGACAACAGAAATATACGGACGCGACTGACTATCCTGTTCATATAAAACAAGACATGCTCCGGCTTCATCTGTAGTTCCGGTTTTCCCACCGACCACTGTCACATTCTCCGGTGCCGTTCGGGTTCCGTTCACAAATAAATTGGATTGTCTCCAAGTCACGCTTCTTACAGAACCGTCTGGTTCCTTGATGTCGGTAGTGTAACTTGGCGAAGATATAATATCAACGAATTTCTCATTCTGAATTCCCTGATTAAAAATTAAATACAAATCATATGCAGTTGTATAATGATCTTTATCATGATAGCCATGCGGATTCACAAAATGTGAATTTGTAGCCCCTAATGCATGTGCTTCCTGATTCATCAACTGTACAAACGCATCGACGCTGCCAGAAATATGTTCCGCAATTGCAACAGCACTGTCATTCCCAGACGGAAGCATTAGTCCATACAATAAATCTTCTAACGTAAGCTGTTCGCCCTCTCGAAGACCTGCTACAGAAGAATCAGATGGTACAGATACTGCATTTTTACTTACCGTAACCTCATCTGAAAGTGTGCCGTATTTCAATGCTAAATACAAAGTAAGAATCTTCGTTGTACTTGCCGGAAACAAACGGTCGTGCATATGTTCCGACAAAAATACTTTCTTCTGATCTACACCGAATAATGCAGCGGCATGCAAAGAAGAAGCTGCTTCGAAGTCATTCAGCGAAACATTTTCATTGGAAACACATAATTGATTCGCAAACAATTCCCCTTCATACAAATATCGATCATAGTTTGTAGTTTCATATTCTGTTACAATTTTTTCTTTTTTTAAAATACACCCAGCTGACAATATCGCAATGATAAGAATGATGGACAGCAGGCGTCTTTTTTTATCTATACATCTCACGCCAGTCCAAATCTCCTCTGTCAAGTGCAAGTACAATCAATTCAGCTGTTGCCAAATTAGTCGCCATAGGAATATTGTGCATATCACACAAACGCACTACATCATTTACATTCGGTTCATGCGGTTTTGGCGCCAATGGATCTCTCAAGAAAATCAGCGCATCAATATCATTCTGTCCTACCTGACTTCCAAGTTGCTGCATTCCACCTAAAGGTCCTGCTAAATACTTGTGAATAGACAGGTTCGTCACCTCTTCAATCAATCGTCCTGTTGTGCCTGTTGCAAATAAATTGTGTTTACTTAGAATTCCTCTGTATGCGATACAAAAATTCTGCATTAAAGTTTTTTTAGAATCATGTGCAATTAATCCTATATTCATATTTCCCACTCCTTACTGGTATTTTTTCGGTTGTAATCCTACATTTAAAACAAATCCAATTCCCATATAAAAACATACAATAGATGTCAAACCTGCACTGACAAACGGAAGAGAGAGTCCGGTATTGGGCAATACTCCTGTAGCCACACCGATATTGATAAAACTTTGAATCGCTATCAGTGCGGCAACTCCCCCGCAAATAATCCGCCCCGCAAGGTTCTGGGCTCGGAGCCCTATTAAAATGCATTGTATTACAATTAATAATAACAAAATTATGACGATACAACAACCCACAAATCCTAATTCTTCACCAATAATTGCAAAAATAAAATCTGTCTGTGGCTCAGATACGAAATTTCCATTTTTGACAGATGTCGTATCGTCATTATTGTATCCTTTTCCCGAGAGCTTTCCTTTCAACTGTCCGGAACCGATTGCCATAATAGAATTCTGTTGCTGATAAGCAGTATCATCCGCATATTTTTCCGGTTCCAGCCAGGCAAGAATACGTTTTTGCTGGTATTCTTTCAAAAATGGCTGGTTTGGCATGACAGCGATGCTGACAACAATGATTGCTGCCGGAATTGCAATTGCAAGTGCAGTGCCAATGAACTTGTAACTTAATCCACCGATGTACATCAAAATACAAAACAGCGCCGCAATACAAAGTGTATTTGAAAGGTTTGGCTGTTTATAAATTAAAAGCAGAGAAGGTGCAATCAGTAAAACAGACTTTACAATTGTAAGTGGTTCCTTCATACGCGCTTCATGATTCATCAAAAATTTTGCGAAAAACAAAATCATAAAAATTTTAGTAAAATCAGAAGGCTGCAATGTTGTAAAACCTAAATTGATCCACCTCTTTGCACCATTTAATTCCATTCCAAAAAAGTGTACATATAACAATAAAAGCAGATTAAAACCATAAATCAGCCAATATAGATTTAATAGCCATTCATAATCAATCATAGAGATTATCAGCATAACAATAATTCCCATTATGATACCAATAATCTGTTTCATCTGCGATGATGGCTCGGCACTTCCGACAGCTAAAACGCCAATTATGGAAAGTGCAAGCACCGACAACACTAATAAAAATTTAAAATCTTTTATATGATAGGGTTTCGATAGTTTCACGATTCTTCTCCTGTAAGTTTAATAAATATTGTTGAACGTGTAAATTGAACGTCAAACGTCTCCGGAGTTACTTCCATGTATTTTGAAATTGTCTTATACAATTCCAATTGTACTTTTTCTAATGCATCGGGTGTACAGTTTACGCGGTCTGAAACAAGTAATACTTTCAGCCTGTCTTTTGCAATTAAAACAGAAGGTTTTCTTTTGATTGTTTCAAATACGCCCATTTTTGCAGCACCTCCTAATGTTTCTGAAAAATACGAGTCAGTTTGGTAAAGAAACCGGTATTGGAATCTAAATTCAGGAACGGAACTTCTTCACCTAAAAGCCGCTTACAAATATTAAAATATGCTTTTCCGGCCATGGAGTCAAGTCCGATAACAGGCTCTCCTTGATTTGTTCCAATCACAATCTGTTCGTCATCCGGGATTGCGCCCAAAAGATTGACTGCTAAAATCTCAGTAACATCCTCTACTGACATCATATCTCCTCTTTTTACCATATCCATTCGGATACGATTGATGATCAGGTCAATTTTTTTTATCTGATTTTTTTCCAGCAATCCGATAATGCGGTCTGCATCACGGATTGCTGATACTTCCGGAGTTGTTACAATGACTGCGTGATCTGCTCCTGCAATTGCATTTTGAAATCCTTGTTCAATTCCGGCAGGACAATCCAAAAGTATGTAATCATATTCTTCTTTTAATTCTTCCGTCAGTTTTTTCATCTGCTGTGGAGAGATTGCAGACTTATCTTTTGTCTGCGCTGATGGCAGAAGATAGAGATTGTCATATCGCTTGTCCCTGATCAACGCCTGTTTCATACGGCAATTTCCCTCAATGACATCTACCAGATTATATACGATACGATTTTCAAGTCCCATGACAACATCTAAGTTTCGAAGTCCTAAATCCGTATCAATCACCACAACTTTTTTGTCTAATTTTGCAAGCCCTGCTCCTAGATTGGCAGTCGTTGTTGTCTTTCCAACACCGCCCTTCCCTGATGTAACTACAATAACTTCACCCATTTTAAATTCCTCCTACATGCTTTTTTATATCTGCGGGTCTGTTTGACGTTTTTCTTTTGTGCTTTAAAAAGGGTTCTGAACGTATTTTCCGGTTAATCTCCTCGTATCTCTGAACCAAGTGAAGAAGCAGTTCCGGTTACAAGATCGGCATCATCTGCCAAATTAAAATATTTTCTAACCATATCTCTTCCGATCTCAGCAGGATAACCAGAATTATATCCATATGCAATACGTGCACTGACTGCAATCTGCGGTTCATCAGCTGGTGCGTATCCCACAAACAATACGTGGTCCGCATGCGCTTTGCTATGCTGTGCAGTACCGGTCTTT
>ENA-OPSO01000693-OPSO01000693.1-human-gut-metagenome-genome-assembly--contig:-NODE-693-length-14140-cov-12.950089_pt1 | contig 14140 bp, 9 predicted proteins | sample MGYA00241455_ERZ501902 | MGnify/ENA primary metagenome ERZ501902 (study PRJEB25962, sample SAMEA2042405) | human gut metagenome | biome: human gut; feature: human-associated habitat; material: faeces...
CAGAATATAAGAAGCTAGGAGAAGCAGAAACTAAAGTGATCTTTGGTGGAAGACTAGGAGAATATAAGTATTATGATATGGATGCAGTTATCGCAGCTGCATTAGACAGAGTTAAAAAGGAATTTAATTAATCATTAAGGCAAAGATTTAAGATCTTTGCCTTAATACAAATGGAGGCTTATTATGAAGAGTGTATTGATTATTGGAATGACACCTAATCCTGGTGGCATAGAAAGCTTTTTAATGACATACTTTAGAAAATTAAAAGACACCTTTAAAATAGATTTCCTTACTACATTTGAGACATGTGCTTACAGTCAGGAGATTCTAGATAATAATTCTAGAATTTATACAATTAAATCAAGTCAGTTTAAACAGGCTAAAGAATTTAAACAGGAATTGACTTATTTCTTTCAACATCATCATTATGATATCATCTGGTTTAATGCCTGTGATTTAGGTAATTTTGGTTTATTGAAATATGCACAGTTATGTTCTCCTGAAAAAGTGATTGTACATGCACACAATAATGATTTCATGATGAAAGGTAAGAAAGCACTCTTCTATAAGTTCATGCATTATAAGAATAAAAAGAAAGTAAAACAGTATGCCACTGATTACTGGGCTTGCTCAGAACTTGCGGGAGAATTCTTCTTTGAAGATGATGTAAGACAAAGTTCTCGTTATCATGTCATTAATAATGCGATAGATACAGATCGTTTTAAATATGATAGAGAGGTCAGAGCAGCTTATCGTAAAGATCTCCACGCTGAAGATAACATTGTCGTAATGAATACTGCAAGATTCACTTATCAAAAGAACCAGTTATTCCTGATTGATATCTTTGAGGAATTAAAGAACAGGGATGATCGTTTTGAACTCGTATTAGTTGGTGATGGTGAATTAAGAGGTGAACTTGAACAGAAGATTTTTGACTTGAATCTTACTGATAGTGTACAGCTATTAGGTTTACGTAGCGATATCCCAGAATTACTATCAGCGGCTGATATATTCCTTTTCCCTTCTCGCTTTGAAGGATTTGGTATATCATTATTAGAAGCTCAGGCTTCTGGACTGTTATCCTTTACTTCCAAGACAGTTGTCCCAAAAAGTGTAGGGATTACAGATTTACTTACATATATTTCATTAGATGAATCTCCTGTAGAATGGGCAGATATGATTTATAGTCAATTCACTTCAAGAGACATTGATAGAAATAAATATACGGATATCATCAAAGAAAAAGGATTTGATATCGATACAGAAGCTAGGAGATTAAAATCCTACTTAGATGATTAAAGAAAGGAAAACAGTTATGAAAAAATATTATTTACAGGTCACAATTGATTCTAATCTTGATGCCAGTACTAAAGCTGTTCAAGATTGTAATAAGATTCTTCATCAGAATGGTTATGAACCATTTGAAATTAATCTTTATAAATCAGGAAACAAGTATATCAAGAAGGTACATAACTTTTTAGCCTTCAATCATTTAAATAAGATTGATGAAGGTGCTTTACTTGTAGTGCCCCATCCTCTTTATGTGAATAAGAAATATATTGATATCCTAGAGAAGGTAAAACAGAAAAAGCATATCAAGCTAGCATTCCTTATTCATGACTTAGACTCATTAAGAAAGCTATTCTTAAATGCTCAGGATGATTTTGAATATATGGATCATAAGATGTATGACATCTCTGACTATATTATTGCGCATAACGATTGTATGATTGACTATTTAGTCACACAAGGAGTAAACAGAGAAAAGATTCATAATCTTCATATCTTTGACTATTTATGTGAATCAAATAATACAATCAAGTTTGATCGTTCAGTAAGTATTGCAGGTAACCTAGATGAAAAGAAGAGTAACTATCTTGCAAAGCTAAAGGATATTAAAGCAGTTCATTTTGATTTATATGGTGTACATTTAAATGAAGATATTCTTGCATCTAATATTACTTATCATGGTGCTTTCCCACCTGATCAAATCAATAACCAGTTATATAGTGGTTTTGGTTTAGTATGGGATGGAAGTTCTATTGAAAAATGTGATGGTAATACAGGAGAGTACTTAAAATATAATAATCCTCATAAATTATCTTTATATCTAGTATCTGGTATTCCAGTAGTAATCTGGAAGGAAGCTGCAGAAGCTAAATTTGTAGAAGAACATGGCTTAGGTATCACAGTCAACTCTTTAGATGAACTTGGAGCAAAATTTGCAAGTCTAAGTGAAGAAGAATACTTCGAAATGGTTAAAAATGTCGCAGTTGTTTCTAATAGACTTAAAAATGGATATTACCTAACTCAGGCAATCAAAGAAATTGAAGAGGCTTAAAGCCTCTTTTTCTTCTTTAACTCTTATTATTTTTGATTTATAATATTTGCGGTTTGTAACAAGGAAAGAGAGGTTTTGTATGAAAAAACAGAAATCACTTAAGTTGAATTTCATTATGAATGCATTACTTACAATGTCTTCATTCATATTCCCACTTATTACATTCCCATATGTATCGAGAGTATTAGGGCCTACAGGAACAGGTCAGGTTAACTTTGCGACATCATTGATTACTTATTTCTCAATGTTTGCACAGTTAGGTATTCCGACATATGGTATCAAAGTATGTGCACAGGTAAGAGATGATCATGATAAACTCACAAGAACAACACAAGAATTATTAATTATAAATCTTGTCATGACTGTAATCTCTTATGTTGCGTTTATTGTTGCGTTATTCGCAGTTCCAAAGCTTGCATCTGATAAGATGTTGTATGTGATTACTAGTAGTACTATCCTACTTACTACAATAGGTATGGAATGGCTCTATAAAGCTTTAGAACAGTATACATATATCACTATTCGTTCTATTATCTTTAAGTTTATTGGACTTATTGCGATGTTCTTGCTAGTTCGTTCAAAGAACGATTATGTCATGTATGCGGGTATTACAGTATTTGCAGCAAGTGCTTCATTTATTCTTAACTTATTAAATGCCCACAAGTATATTGGTTTAAAACCAGTTGGACATTATAATTTCAAGAGACATTTCAAGCCAGTCGCTATCTTCTTTGCGATGAGCTGTGCAACTACAATCTATACTAATCTAGATTCAGTTATGTTAGGTTTCATGGCTACTAATGCAGATGTTGGTTACTATGGTGCAGCTGTTAAGATTAAGAATATTTTAGTATCTATCGTTACTTCACTAGGTACTGTATTACTTCCTAGAGCGGCTTATTATATTGAACACCAGCAGATGGATGAATTTCAGAAACTAAGTAGAAAAGCATTAAATTTCGTATTCATTATTGCATCCCCAATGATGATTTATTTCATTCTCTTCGCAAAACAGGGTATCTTCTTTTTATCAGGTGATGCCTTTGCGCCAGCAGTTGTACCTATGCAGCTTATCATGCCTACCCTACTCCTTATTGGTATTACAAATATCTTAGGTATTCAAATTCTTGTCCCATTAGGATATGAAAAAGCTGTACTTGTATCTGAAATAGTTGGTGCAGTCATTGACTTAGTGGTTAATGCATTATTGATTCCAGTGTATCAATCAAGTGGTGCTGCAATTGGTACATTACTTGCAGAATTTGCGGTTATGGTCGTACAGTGTATTGCGTTAAAGAATGAAATCAAAACAGCCTTTAGTGATATTAAATACTTAAAGATTATTCTTGCGATTATTATTGCATCACTTGCATCTTTCTGGGTGACTGCATTAAATCTACATGTATTCATTACACTCGTTATTTCAGCTATCTTGTTCTTTGGTGTATATGGTCTTGTACTCATTATCATGAAAGAAAAACTTGTCATTGAAATATTGACACAAATCTTTAGTAAGTTAAAACATAAAAGCGCATAATTGCGCTTTTTGACTTATAAAACAATAAAGGGTATACTTTTATTGTAATGACTAATGAATATGAATGATGTAAAATAATTATATTCATATGAAGGAGGAAATCAGAGATATGCCTGATAAACAGAGAATCGGTATTTTAGGAGCTGGTACTTGGGGTATGGCTCTTGCAAGAATGCTGGCTAATTGTGATAAGGAAGTAACAGTGTGGTCTGCCCTTCCACAGGAAGTGGAACAGTTAAGCACAACACATACACATCCAAAACTTCCTGGTGTTGATTTTCCTGAAACTATTCGTTATACAACAGATATAGAAGAAGCATGTACTAATCAGAATATTATTATGTTTGCGGTACCTTCTGTATTTGTAAGAAGCACAGCTGAAAAGGCTAAACCTTACATTAAAGACAATCAGATTATTGTGGATGTTGCGAAAGGTATTGAAGCAGATACATTCATGACTTTAACTGAAGTTATTGAAGATGTACTTGATAATGACACATTACATTTTGTCGCATTATCTGGTCCTACTCATGCAGAAGAAGTGGCAAGAGGATTACCTACTGCCATTGTATCAGCATGTAAGAATCTAGATGCGGCTAAATATGTACAGAAGTTCTTTAGTAGTCCTTTTATGCGTGTGTATACAAATAACGATGTGAAAGGAATTGAAATCTGTGGTGCATTAAAGAATATTATTGCGTTAGCTGCTGGTATTTCTGGTGGCTTAGGTTATGGTGATAATGCCCGTGCAGCTTTAATTACAAGAGGTCTTGCAGAAATGGAGAGACTTGGTGGTAGAATTGGCTGTACACCACATACATTTAGTGGTTTAACTGGTATGGGTGACTTGATTGTGACTTGTACAAGTGAATTCAGTAGAAACAACCAGGCAGGTCATTTGATTGGTGAAGGTAAGACATCAGCAGAGGCAGTTAAGAAAGTAGGAATGGTTGTAGAAGGTATTAATGCATTACCTGCAGCTGTTCAGCTTGCAGAAACTTATAAAGTGGATATGCCTATTGTAATGACTGTCAATAAAATCGTTAATGAAGGCTTGAATCCAAAGGATGCAGTCAATGCATTATTACAGAGAGATTTAAAATCAGAAACACCTCTTCCATCTATTAATGATGTATTTGAAGAGTCAGTATTAAGAAAGACGAGGAAAAGTGGAATGAAGAGAGTTATTACTTATGGGACTTTTGACTTATTACATTATGGTCATATTAACCTATTAAGAAGAGCTAAAGAATTAGGTGATTACTTAATCGTTGGTTTATCAACAGATGAATTCAACTGGAATGAAAAACAGAAGAAGTGTTACTTTACTTATGAACAGAGAAAACAGTTACTAGAATCAGTTAGATATGTAGATTTAGTTATTCCTGAATGTGCATGGGATCAGAAACGTAAAGATGTTCATGAATATCATGTTGATACTTTTGTCATGGGAGATGACTGGAAAGGTCAGTTTGACTTCTTAGAAGAAGAAGGCGCAGAAGTAGTATACTTACCTAGAACTCCTGAAATCAGTACAACAAGAATCAAAAAAGACTTGAATAAATAGTTATATTTTACTCGTTTATGAAGATGATATGTAATTTTTGTGTAATTATCACCTTAAAGGTTTTCATTTTTTCATTTACGAGTATAATGACGAATGAACCCGAATTATAGGAGGTAGTTATGAAGTTTATTACATCACGTGCCTTGGTCCTAGGTATCCAGGCTGTTGTATCTGCAGTGCTTGCATTCTTCGTAGTTAAGATTGGAATCTTACCTACAAAGTATTTAATGGCAGCATTCGCAGTATTAGTAGTATTATGGCTATTGATGTTCTTATTATCAAAGCCATCAAAGAAGAAAAAAGTTGCAAGACCTTTAATTGGTAAAATAGTGTCTCTTTTATTAAGTATCGCAATGGTATTTGGTACTAGTAAGATTATCAAAGGTGATTCATTCCTTTCATCTCTTACTAATGTAGGTACTGAAACAACTACTTATTCTTTAGTAGTATTAAAAAGCAGTGGTTATAAGAATGTTTCTTCATTAAAAGGAAAAACAATCGATTACTACGCAAACGATAAAAAGAAAGCGATGCAGGTAAAAGAAAAACTACAGAAACAGATCAGTTTCCATGGTAATGGTGAAGATGATAATGCGAAGCTTGCATCAGACTTATATAGTGGTGATTGTGATGCAATCCTATTAAATGAAAGCTATCGTGAAATGATCAAAGAAACTTATAGTAACTTTGAATCAAAGACTAAAGTATTATGGCAGGAAAAGATTGTAGAAGAAGTAGAAAATACTGCTTCTGATGTTAATGTAACTAAGAAGCCATTCGTATGTTATATTAGTGGTGTTGACTCTCGTGGAGGTGTAAATGAAAACAGCCGTTCAGACGTTAACCTATTAGTAACTATTAATCCAAACAATGGTCAGATGTTAATGACAAGTATTCCTAGAGACTATTATGTGAAACTTGCAAACTGTGGCAAGAAAGATAAATTAACTCATTCCGCTTTGTATGGTGGAACAGAAAACAGTATAAAGACTATTGAAGATTTCTTAGACATCAACATTGATTTCTATGCAAGAGTTGATTTCCAGTCAGTTATCCAGTTAGTTGATGCATTAGGTGGTATTGATATTTATTCTGATAAAGCATTTATTCCTTATACAGACCATGGTATTAAGATTCCTAAGGGAAATGTACATATGGATGGACGTATGGCCCTTGCATTCGCAAGAGAACGTTATACATACCAGTCTGGTGACCAGCATAGAACTGAAAACCAGCAGGCAGTATTACAGGCTATTATCAAGAAAGCAGTATCTCCAAAGATCTTAACTAACTATAGTGAAATCTTAGATTCTATCAAAGATACATTTACAACTAATATGCCATCTTCAAGTATCAGAGCTTTAGTTAATAAGCAGTTAGATGACAACATTAAATGGGATTTCCAGAAATCATTCCTTAAGGGTGAAGGTGTGATGCAGACTGGTGGTTACTCAATGCCTAAGACTAAATTATGGTATTGTATCCCAGATGAAGACAGTATTGAATTAAATTCTAAATACATCAACGCTATGTGTGATGGTAAGAAGATTGATACTGAAAAGAAAATCTTTGATGTAGAAAAAGCTGAACAGGAAGCTAAAGAAGCAGAAAAGAAAACAAACTAATTTAGTGACGGGGGTTGTATGATATCGACCCTCGTTTTATTTTGGATATTATGGTATTATTGAAGAGACGAAAGAAGGACATCAATATGAAATATGATTATCTAGTAGTAGGATCAGGTCTTTATGGCGCAATCTTTGCACATGAAGCCAATAAGAGAGGAAAGAAGGTTCTTGTCATTGATAAGAGACCTAATATTGCCGGAAACATCTATACAGAAGAAGTAGAAGGCATCAATGTACATAAGTATGGTGCACATATCTTCCATACAAATAATAAGGAAGTATGGCAGTATATTACTCAGTTTGCAGAGTTCAACAGATTCACTAACTCACCTGTTGCAAACTATAAGGGAGAACTATATTCTCTTCCATTCAACATGTATACATTCAACAAGATGTGGGGAGTAGTGACTCCAGAAGAAGCAGCTGCCAAGATTGAAGAACAGAGACAGGAAATCAAGGGAGAACCAAAGAACCTTGAAGAACAGGCTATCTCATTAGTTGGTAGAGACATCTATGAAAAGCTCATTAAAGGCTATACAGAAAAACAATGGGGAAGACCATGTAATGAACTTCCATCATTCATCATCAAGAGATTACCAGTAAGACTTACTTTTGATAATAACTATTTCAATGCGTTATATCAGGGTATTCCAATGGGTGGATATACAAAGATGGTAGAAAACATGCTTAAAGGTATTGAAGTAAGATTGAATACAGATTATCTAGAAAACAAGGAAGAACTAGATAGCTTGGCAGATAAGGTTGTTTATACAGGACCTATCGATGCCTACTTTAACTATAAGCTAGGAACACTAGAATACAGATCAGTCAGATTTGAAACAGAAGTATTAGATAAGCCAAATTTCCAGGGAAATGCGGCAGTAAACTATACGGATGCAGAAACACCTTGGACAAGAATCATTGAACATAAATGGTTTGAATTTGGAACACAGCCAAAGACTGTTATCAGTAGAGAATACAGCTCTGAATGGAAGCTAGGAGATGAACCATACTATCCAGTCAATGATGAAAAGAATGGTGCCTTATATGCAGAATATAAGAAGCTAGGAGAAGCAGAAACTAAAGTGATCTTTGGTGGAAGACTTGGAGAATATAAGTATTATGATATGGATGCAGTTATTGCAGCTGCACTAGCTAAAGTAAAAGAGGTATTTGAATAATGAAGAGTTTAATATCTATTATTATTCCTGTATATCGTGGAAATCCTGTTTATTTCAATAAGACAATCGAAAGCTGTCTCAATCAGACTTATGATTATGTAGAAGTGATTATTATTGATAATGGATGTAATGATGCGTTGCAGGATACTTTAAGTGAATTAAATACAAAAGAGAATGTGACAGTTGTAAAGAATTCTAAGAGCGGTGTATGTTCTGGTAGAAACTTAGGTGTAAAAACAGCTAAGGGAGACTATATCATGTTCTTAGATGCAGATGACTGGATTGAAAGTAATGCCTGTGAAATACTATTAAATCATGCAGTAGAAGCAGAGGCAGATTGTGTGATTTGTAATTATAGTAGAGACTATAGTGATCATAGTGAAAAGATGCTTCACTATATAAGAGATACAATGTATAAGGACTGGAAGGATTATTTAAAGGATCTGTTAAATGTACAGGCAGGTGTAGGATTCTGCTGGGGTAAACTCATTAAAGCTTCTACTATTGAAAATGTATTATTAAATGAAGAATTAAGTCTTGCAGAAGATGCAGAATATTGTGCACGTGCTTCACAGAACTGGAGTGTTATTGTAGGTGATGAACATCCTTTGGTTCATTATATATTCAATGATCAATCTGCAGTACGTAAGTTTGATACAGCTTATGCAGATAAGTTCCTCTTATCTATGAAAGCAGTAGAAGAAGATTTAAAAGATGTCATGGCAGAAGATAATAATATAGAAACATTATTCTATAACTTTGTAAGTTATCATGTATTACTTATTTTAGTGAATTATTGTGCACATCCACAAAATAAAGATCAAGCGATGTCTTCTTTAAAGGCATTAATGAAGAATGATTTATTTAAACGTGCTATAAAGAACTCTAACTATAATGGTATGTCTATGACACGTAAAGTACCATTATGGTTCTTAAAACATAAGATGAATAGATTCGCATTACTTGTAGGACAAGTAAGACAGAAACAGTTTTCTAAGAGTAAATAAGGAGTAGATTATGAAAGTACTAGTATTTGGAATTACAGATAATCCAGGTGGTATGGAAGCTGTTATTATGAACTACTATCGCCATCTAGATCGTACACGTGTACAATTTGATTTCTTATGTAATACTGAAGTAGTTGCACATGAACAAGAAATATTAAGCTTAGGTGGTACTATTTATCGTATTCCTGCAAGAAGTAAGGATAGAAAAGCTTTCTCTGAAGCTTTAGAAAACTTCTTTAAGACTCATGCTTCTGAATATAAAGCTATCTGGTTTAATACATGTTCGCTTGCGAATATTGATTACTTAAAGAAGGCTAAACAATATGGTATCCCTACACGTATTATTCATTGTCATAATGCGGCTAATGGAGATAGCTTTTTAAGAGGATGTTTACATAAGTTCAATAGAACACAGATTAGAAAATATGCGACAGACTTTTGGACATGTTCAGAAGATGCGAATGAATGGTTCTTTGGGAAGAATGCCGTATTACCTAACTATAAATTGATTAATAATGCGGTAGATGTGAACTTCTTTAAACCAAATGAAAAAATCAGACAATCTATAAGAGAAGAACTTCATGCAGGTGATAAGATTGTATTAGGTCATACAGGGAGATTCCATTTCCAGAAGAATCATCCCTATCTATTAAAGGTATTTAATGAGTTGGATCATAGATATCCTGGTAAGTATATGTTGATACTTATTGGAGATGGTGAAGATAAAGAAACACTTAAAAATCAGGTTAAAGAATATGGTATTGAAGAAGATGTAAAGTTTTTAGGTATTAAGAGTAATGTGAGTGATTATATCCAGGCTATGGATCAATATATCTTCCCTTCTCGTTTTGAAGGCTTAAGTGTCGCTTTATTAGAAGCAGAAGCCAATGGATTACCATGCATGATCTCTGATACTATTTCTCTAGCCTCTATTGTGAATGATAATGTGAAGATGTTCCCTATTACGGATGAAGCAGTAGACAGGTGGGTAGAAGCAATCGAAGAAGCATCTCATCAATCTAAGCATTTTAATATTGAAGCATTTGAAAAACGTAATCTAGAAATAAATACAGAAGCTAAGAAGATGCAAGATTTCTTCTTATCATTATAAACCTTCGTGAGAAGGTTTTTTAGTGTCTAAATATAGCTTTTTATACTTATATATGTCATTTTATGTCACATTGGATGGTTCTTTGTGTGAAATTATGTTAATATATTTTCATACTATATAAGAGGAAGGGGGATATATATGAACAAAAAGTTGATTACAAGTTTTGTAAGTGCAGCGCTTGTTTGTTCGATGGGTATGTCTGGTGTAAGCGCAGTAACTCCAGTACCAACTATGCATAACAACAATCAAGTCACTGCAACATCATTGAGTCGTTCTGTAGCTGATTACAAGAAGATTGAAGGCATTAACGATCAGACTGTATTAGGCGCAGATTTTACTCATTACCAGCAGGATTTGGAATGGGGTAAAACGTATTACAATTACAAGAGCGTCAAAATTGATAACCTATTTAAGTTTGTACAGGGACAGGGAATTAATACGATTTCTGTCAAGGTTGCAGTAAATCCGGACACATCAAGTGATAAAACTAAATGTTATACACTAGATAGTGCTATCAAAACAATTAAAGCAGCTAAAGAAGCAGGCTTAAAAACAAACATCACATTATTCTATTCTGATGATGTTACTTATGCAAATAGTCAGCAATTACCTGCAGGATGGACTCAGGATAATGCGGTAGAAAAGGCAACAGACTATACTAAGGAAGTACTGAATACTTTAAGTAAGAATGATGCTTTACCTACTATGATGACTATTGGAAATGAAGTGAATTATAATTTCCTTGGTCTAACTGAAGACGGAGGATGGGATGGCTTTGTCGCAATGGCTACCATCTCTAAACTTATTAATGAAAAAGGTGTTAAAACAGCTTTAAGTTTTGCAGCACCTGATGATGCTGAAGGCATTCAGTATGTGATTGAAAAGCTAGGTTATGCAGGCGTAGACTATAGCTATTTAGGTGTTAATCTTTATGCTGATCGTAATGGTATTAATGATTATGTTAAAACATTACGTACTACAGTAAAAGAAAAGGCAGCAGATAAGCAGTTAATTGTTTCTAACATCAAGTTCCCACGTAAGAATGCTGATGAAACAGCATCTAATGAAACACAGGCAGACAGCATTTATAATTTATTAAGTGCTTCTATTAGTGATAGTAATGCAGGTGGTTTAATTTATGATGAAGCTGAATATGTAGGAAGCTGGAATGGTTTCTTTAATGAACAGGGACTTGCACAGACTTCTCTTGCTGTATTTGGTTTTGCACAGGGTTGGAATATTGATATTGATTCATACAGAGATCCTTATGAATATGGTGATGATACTGGCTTAAAGGAAAAGAATGTCACTATTAATAAGATTTCTAATATGTCTGAATCTACAATCAGAGGTGTAGATGTTGGATCATATGTAGCACTTACTAATGCAGGTGTTAAATATTATGATTATGATGGCAAAGAACAGCCATTAATGAAAATCTTAAAGGATAATGGTGTTAACTATATCCGTTTAAGAATCTGGAATGATCCATACAATGAAAAAGGTGAAACATACGGTGGTGGAGATAGCACTGTAGATAATGGATTAAAGATTGGTAAAGAAGCAACTAAGTATGGTATGAAGGTGCTTGTTGACTTCCATTATTCTGATTTCTGGGCAGATCCTGCAAAACAGATTCTACCAAAAGCATGGCAGAAGGATGCTAATGATCCAGATAAGATGTGTGAAAATATCCATGACTTCACTAAAGATACTTTACAGAAATTTAAAGATGCAGGTGTTGATGTAGGTATGGTACAGGTTGGTAATGAAATTACCAAAGGTATGGCTGGTATTCATAATAAAGACAGTAATAATTCTGTTTGGAAAAATGAATCTCAGTATTCTGTATTAGACCGTTATTTAAATGCAGGTTCTAAAGCAGTACGTGAAATTCTTCCAGATGCTTTAGTTACATTACATATTGAAACACCTAATCGTCAAATCTATTCTATGATCATGGATGCATGGGAAAAAGGAAATGTAGACTATGATGTTTTAGGTTCTTCTTATTACCCATTCTGGTGGAATACACCTGATATGTTAAGGGATGTACAGACTCTTGCAAAAGAAAGAGGAAAGCTATTTGCGGTTATGGAAACTGCATGGGTTAACAGTTATGAAGATGGTGATGGTACACCAAACTCTATCGGTTCTGATTATGGACTTTATCAGTATGAAATTGGTCCTCAGGGTCAGGTAGATGAATTAACTGATATGTATAAGGTTCTTACTGAACAGGATAACGGTTTAGGTGGCTTCTATTGGGAGCCAGGATGGATTCCAGTGAAAGCCGGATGGACTAACTGGGAGTACAATAAAGAAGTCGCTGATAAGTATGGTACTGGATGGGCTTCTAAGGGTGCTGTAGGTTATGCACCAGACGATGAGATGTATTATAATGGTCAGCCTTCATGGGGTGGATCAAGCTGGGATAACGCAACATTATTTGATATCCAGGGTAATGCACTACAGTCATTAAAGTTCTATAAAGATACAGTGTCTTTAGGTAAGGTTCAGACTACAAGAATCAATATCGTGAATAAAGAAAAAGAAGTTCTTAAGACTGAATATGTAAATGTAAATGTTGGTGATACAAAGACAATTACACTTCCAAAAGTTAATGGTTATTATGCATCAAAAGGTAACTATAACTATACAGTAAAAGGTGATACTGATGGTGTTAAAACAGTTACAGTCACTTATAATCATTCTACAGAAGCTAATCTAGTTTACGTGGATGGTGATTGGTACTTAATGCAGGATGGACAGGTTGTACATGAAACTACTCTTGCACAGGTTAATGGAACAGGTACTTGGTATTATGTAGAAGATGGTAAACTCAACTGGAATTATACCGGTTTAGTAAAATACTATAGTACTTGGTATTATGTTCAGAATGGTGTTCTTAACTGGAACTACAACGGCTTAATCTACTACAATAATACTTGGTATTATATTAAAAACGGTAGAGTAAATACAAACTACAACAATCTAGTAAAATACAATGGTAACTGGTATTATGTTCAGAACGGTAAGATTGACTGGTCAGTGAATACATTATCACAGGTTAATGGTGAAGGAACATGGTATAAGGTGACTAATGGACAGTTAGATTGGAACTATACAGGACTAACTAAGTATTTCAGTACTCAATACTATATTCAAAATGGTGTTCTTAACTGGAACTACAACGGCTTAATCTACTACAATAATACTTGGTATTATATTAAAAACGGTAGAGTAAATACAAACTACAACAATCTAGTAAAATACAATGGTAACTGGTATTATGTTCAGAACGGTAAGATTGACTGGTCAGTGAATACATTATCACAGGTTAATGGTGAAGGAACATGGTATAAGGTGACTAATGGACAGTTAGATTGGAACTATACAGGATTAGTTAAGTATTACAGTACATGGTACTACATTCAAAATGGTATTCTTGACTGGAATTACAGTGGTTCAGTAAATTATAATGGTAAAACATACACTGTAAAGAACGGTAGAGTTCTATAACTATAAAATACACTAAAATAAAAGACAGTATGCTTTAGATTGCATACTGCCTTTTTGTTTACTTTATATTATCAAATAAATTTGTAGAATAAACACCTTCATCAATTAACTTCTTAAATGATTCCTTTACAACAGGTGCATCTTCTTTATATGTTACACCAAACCATGAATCCTGTACTTCTAATACCTTGACACTTAATTTGTTTTCTCTTAGAAGTTCACCAATATAGATAGGTAATAAATATT
>ENA-OPSO01000714-OPSO01000714.1-human-gut-metagenome-genome-assembly--contig:-NODE-714-length-13863-cov-2.245727_pt1 | contig 13863 bp, 13 predicted proteins | sample MGYA00241455_ERZ501902 | MGnify/ENA primary metagenome ERZ501902 (study PRJEB25962, sample SAMEA2042405) | human gut metagenome | biome: human gut; feature: human-associated habitat; material: faeces...
GCTGCAAATGCAGCGTGACGCCTCACGGGACAATGTCAGGCTGAACTATTACAACATTTACTCTCCGATCAGCCAGTTATACATCTCCTCATACTGAGCAGCGGAATGATTCCATGAAAAATCAGCAGCCATCGCTCGGTCAATGATCTTATTCCACTCTCGTTTTTTGTCATAATAAATTCTCTCCGCATTGCGGATTACACCCAGCATCTCATGGGCATTGTAATTTGTAAAACTAAAACCAGTTCCTGTACTCTCATACTCATTGTACGGCTGTACTGTATCTTTTAATCCGCCAGTTTCACGAACAATCGGAACGGTTCCGTACCGCAGACTCATCAGCTGACTCAGACCACATGGCTCAAACAAAGACGGCATCAAAAATGCATCTGCGGATGCATAAATCTTATGAGACATCGGCTCTGAATAATAAATATTCGCTGAAACTTTTCCATGGTACTTCCAGTCAAAATGGCGGAACATATTTTCGTATCGTTCATCTCCAGTACCCAGCACCACAATCTGTACTGCGTCCTGACACAATTCGTCCATAACATAAGCGATCAGATCAAACCCTTTCTGGTCTGTCAGTCTCGAGACAATTCCCAGCATCATCACACTGGAGTCCTCGTCCAACCCCAGCTCTCTCTGAAGCGCTAACTTGTTTTTTACTTTTTCTTTTCTAAACGTTACAGCATTATACTGTTTTGCAATAAAAGGATCTGTCTGAGGATTGTACTCTTCATAGTCAATTCCATTTACAATTCCTCTTAGACTGTTGGAGCGGGCACACATCAGCCCCTCTAACCTCTCCCCATAAAAAGGAGTCTTAATCTCTTCTGCATAGGTATTACTTACGGTCGTCACCGCGTCAGCAAACACGATTCCACCTTTAAGGTAATTCGCATCCTTATAAGCCTCAAGCTTATCTGGAGTAAAATAATAGTCAGAAAGCCCGGTAATGTCCTTTACCGTCTTTACATCCCACACACCTTGGAACTTCAGGTTATGTATCGTCATAACCGTTTTAATACCTCGGAAGAATTCACCGGCTTGAAAACTGTCATGCAGATAGACAGGTACCAAGCCAGTCTGCCAGTCATGGCAGTGTATAATATCCGGCCTGAAATCGATCACCGGCAGGATAGACAGTACTGCTTTGGAGAAAAAAGCAAACTTTTCCAAATCCCAAGGGCCACTGTCATAGGGCTTAGGTCCACTGAAATAATACTCGTTGTCGATGAAGTAAAATTGAATACCATCGTACTCCAGATGCATAATTCCGACATAACAGTTTTTAAATCCCAGGTCCATATAAAAATGCGTCATATACTGCATTTTATCTTTCCATTCCTGTTTCATACAGGCATATTTCGGTAAAACCACCCGCACGTCGAAATACTGTTTGTCAAAACATTTAGGAAGTGCACCGGCTACGTCAGCTAATCCACCAGTTTTGATAAAAGGTACTGCTTCCGATGTGGCAAATAAAATTTTCTTCATCAGTATACCCTCCTTGGTAGTACAATTTTCTCGCTGTCTTTTATAAATGACTCGCTCTATTATTGTTATTATATCCTATTCTCCGGTCAATGAAAAGAGCGATTTTTGTACTCCAATCGTATTTTGTCCGCGATCAGTGCAATAAATTCTGAATTTGTAGGCTTGCCTTTTCCTGTGCTGACCGTATAACCAAACAATTCATCAATTGTGTCCATTTTCCCACGGCTCCAAGCCACCTCAATCGCATGGCGGATTGCCCGTTCCACTCTACTTGGCGTCGTCTGCTGTCTTTTGGCAATGGTCGGATACAAAATCTTTGTAATAGAATTGAGCATCTCCATATCGTTGACACACAGAATAATGGCATCTCTTAGATACTGATACCCTTTGATATGAGCCGGAACTCCGATTTCATGAATGATATTCGTCACATCCGTCTCTAAATTTCTCTGAGAATATACGGACTTTTCCTCCTGCACTTCTTTTCTTGTGATCTCTCTGCTCCTTCTAGTGACAAAATTTCTCATATGTTTGATACGGTTTAACAACATCTGCGTGTCAAAGGGTTTTAGTACATAGTAATCTGCTCCCAAGTTAAACGCATCCTCCGTAATTCTTTCCTGTCCGACAGCCGATACGACAATAAAAGACGGAACTTTTTTCAGGTTGCTGTCATGATGAATTTTCTCCATCACCGACAGACCGTCCACCTTCGGCATAATAATATCCAAAATCACCACATCCGGCTCTTTATTCTGAATAATTTTACAAATCTCTTCTCCATTGTGAGCTTTTCCAACTAGCTCTAATTCGTTGTCCTCGTCGATCAGCTTCCCCAGCATTTCCACCATCTTCTCATTGTCATCTGCTATCGCTACATTTAATTTTTCCATGGGTATAATACCTCCTAAATTCTAAAACGCAAAAACCACTTTTTAACCTTTCCATTCCAAAAATCATTCCCTGATTCTACAGGCAACGCAGGAATCCCTTCATGATGAGAAACAATGGGCCCTCTATAAAACTTGTTTCCTTACACCACATCACTATTATAGACTGAATCTTCTTCTGAGACAAGACGAATATATCACTTCCGATCTAATTTCGTTCCCCATATTTTGACAAATTATTCTTTTTTTTGATATCTATATCGAGCTTCTTCGTCTTTTTTTTACTATATTGGAATCAAAATTCTAACAATCCATAATTATAAAACTTCTTTCCTCATAGATCGCCGAATACCCATAAAAAACTCGTAATATTGTGATAATTAGATTAATTTTTATAGTTTTCCCGGAAATTCTGGTTATTAAAACAGATTTTTACAAGGCGGGCAACATGGATTTTTTCTACTGCTTCAGCATGGTCTCAATAAAAATTCCATAGCCCGTACTGGAATCCTGAACAAAAACATGGGTGACTGCTCCTACCACCTTGCCGTCCTGAATCACTGGGCTTCCGCTCATTCCCTGGACGATTCCCCCTGTAGCTGACAAAAGACGGGGATCCGTGACTTTAATGACAAAACTCTTATTCGTGTCTTCATGGTCCATATCGATCTTCGTAATCTCCACATCAAATTTTTCAACTTTTCCATCCAACTCAAACAGAATCTGTGCATCCCCAAGCTTCAAGTCCTGTTTATAGCCAACCGGCAGCTTCTGCCACTGAAACCTTTTTTTCTCATCGGAGTCCATCGAACCATAGATGCCATTGGAACAATTTTTGCTGATCTTCCCCACTCGATTGGAATCCTGATACCGAATAATTCCTGACAATTCTCCAGGGCTTCCCTTGCTGCCCTTTTGAATTCCTAGAATCTCTGTCTGGTACAAGGCACCATCCTGTATGTGCAAAAGTTCTCCAGTGTCCACATCACTGATCCCATGCCCTAGTGCTCCAAAATCTCCATTCTCCCGCACATAAGTCAATGTTCCTATTCCTTGCGTGTTGTCACGGACCCATATGCCGAGCTTATAGCATCCGTCTTCCCCCATCACTGGTTCCAGGCAAATTGGTATTTCCTCCCCGTGACGTATGACAGACAAGGTGGCCGTCTCTCCCTGACAACAGGCGATGTCTTCCACAAGCTCCTTTTTGGAAGTCACTCTTTGATCGTTAAAGGCAACGATGTAGTCTCCTGCCTGAGCAATGTTCTTAGCCGGGTCATAGCTAGTCCCATCCTTTCCTACGATCTCTCCGGTATCAATAATCAGGACACCTTGAGTCTCCATATAAAGCCCTACTGGCTCTCCACTGACCCAAAGATTCTCCCGGCTTCCTGTAGTGACTTTTACATCCTTAAAAGGAATCACCCCAAACAGACTACACTGAATCGTATAAGAGCCACCTTGCGATGCAGGAATGGACGCCTCACTTTTTATCCAAAAAGAATCAAACAGCCTTTCTACTTTCTCTTCCTCCCCTTCCACAAGGTGAAGTTCCTGAGGTATTTTTCGGTCAAGATAGCGATAACCTAGGTATCCCATTACCAGCAAATCCAGAGCTAAAAGACAATAGATCAGCCGCCGGTATCTTTTTTTCCTCGCCATTTTATCACATCCTCCTTTGTCTAAAGTTTACTTTTTTATATACAAAGAAAAAGGATATACACTTGGTATACCCTTTTTTAGTATGTGATAAAATTATTATTTCAATCTTGTATTTTTTTGTTGTCGTGCCAATTCCTTCATCTCTCTGGCATTTTCTATAACTCGCCCGGTAATTTGTGCTCCTCCTAACATCCTCGCCAGCTCTCGAACAGATGCCTCCTTGTCTAAAGCATAAATCTGTGTCGTCGTCTCAGACTGATCGGCTAATTTTCTGATCTCAAAGTGTCGATCTGCCATCGCTGCAATCTGGGGCAAATGGGTGATGCACAGAACTTGGTGTCTTCTTCCAATAATTGCCATTTTCTCGGAGACTTTCTGTGCCGTGCGTCCACTGATTCCAGTATCAATTTCATCGAAAATCAAAGTATCAATCTCGTCTCTGTCTGCGAGAATCGTCTTAATTGCCAGCATAATTCTGGACAACTCTCCTCCGGACACCACTTTGCCAAAGGGTTTTCTGGGCTTGCCGGGATTTGTTGAAATCTCGTATTCGATCTCATCGAAGCCGTTGGCTGAATAGGTTTTTCCCCGTCGAAAATCAATTGCAAAATCGACTTCCAAAAAATTGAGATCTTTCAGACTGTTTCGAATCTCCTCTGAAAGCTTTTGTCCATATTGTTTCCGAATTGCTGACAAATCATGTGAGACTTTCTCCAATTTATTCTGAGATTTTTCAAGTTTCTCTCTCAATTCCTGGATATTTTCCTGATATTTTCTCAGCTTTTCCAATTTTTTCCGCTGTTCTTCCTCAAAAGAAGTAATTTTCTCTAACGTCTTTCCATATTTTGCCTTCAAACTGTTAATGAAGTCCAGCCTCTGCTCCGTCTGATAGAATTCCTCTTCCTCAAAAACTAAACTGTCCAGATATGAGGACAGCTCCCGGTTAAAATCATTCAACAATCCGTCAATGTCCAGCAGAGATTTTTCCATCTGGGATAGTTCCTCATCGTAAGAGGAAACTTGTGAAATCTCCTGAAGTGCTTTTCCTAGCAGTTCACCAACACATCCTGTCTCCTCATATCCTGTACAAAGGTAGACGGTTTGAAGAGCCTCCACAATTTTCCGACTGTTATTCATCTTCCGGTATCTCTGTTCCAGCTCCTCGTCTTCACCAGGCACCAGCTGCGCTTTCTCAATTTCCTCCAGCTGAAACTCCAAAAGAGACAGCTCCCGATTTCTCTGAGACTCGTCCATATCCATGGAGGCAAGCTCTTTCCTGATATGACAATACTCCTGGTACGCCTCTTGAACTTTGCGCTTTGACGGCTCAATCTGCTCTTTTCCATAGGCATCCAAAATTTCCAACTGCCTTTGGGGATAGAGCAAAGACTGATGTTCATGCTGACCGTGAATGTCCAGCAAGAGCCCTGCCGCCTCTTTCATCTGACTCACAGTACAAGTCTGTCCATTTATTTTATTCACACTGCGCCCTTCCATAATCTTACGCGAGAGCAAAACCTGTCCATCCTCCACAGAGATATCCATTTCCGCCAGTTTTCTCTCCACCTGCGGATTCTCTATCTGAAACAGCAACTCCACCAGCGCATGTGACGATTTCTCACGAATCATTTCTTTTGACATTTTGCTGCCTAAAATCAACTGCATGGACCCTAGAAGAATAGACTTTCCTGCTCCCGTCTCTCCGGTCAGAATATTCAAGCCTGGACCAAAATCCACCTCAGCTTCCTCAATCAATGCCAGATTTTTCACATGAAGATGTATTAACATTGCATCACCTTATCCTAACTCTTCCAGTATTTTACGCAGACGTTCCATAATCAAAAGAGTGTCGTCCGCCGTTTTGATTGCACACATAATTGTATCGTCACCGGCAATACACCCTACAATCTCTTTCCAATTCAGTTCATCCAGCGCTGCCCCCACAGCCATAGCCATCCCAGGTACTGTCTTAATCACCAGAATATTCTGTGCCATATCCATGGAGAGAAACGCGTCTCTTAAAACTCTGGAATATTTCTCGCTGAGATTCTGCCTAGAATTATGTAAAACCTCATAGTGGGAGCGCCCGCTCTTCCCTGTAACTTTCGTTAAATTCAATTCCCTGATGTCTCTAGAAATCGTAGCCTGGGTCACAGAATATCCGGCTTGATTCAAGTGTGCCGCCAATTCCTCCTGCGTCTCGATCTCATACTCATGAATCAGCTCAATAATCTTCGCATGTCTTTCTATCTTCATCACAGGACCTCCTAATGGTTACGCATCTTCTTGCGCAAAACTTCCACAAAGCTCAGATTACTCAGTCTCACAATCCGAGTCTTTACATTCGCCTTCTCAATAATCAGTTTGTCTTTAGTCACCATTCGAAGCATCGTATCCCCGTCAAAAGATACGATTGCCTGTTCTTCACTGACCTTCCTTCCCTCGCCAACCTCCACACACAGTACGTCTCCAGGTGAAAAAACCACACTGCGGGAGTTCAACGTATGCGGAGCTAGCGGTGTCATAATCATCATAGAAGCGCTAGGAGAGACAATCGGCCCCCCTGCTGACAGACTATAACCAGTGGAGCCCGTAGGCGTAGACACAATCACACCATCAGCATTGTACACATTGAGATACTCTCCATTTACATAATTGATGAATTTCAGAACTCTTAAACGTCCTTCACGGCTAATTACAATATCATTTAAAGCGATATCCTCTCCAATCAGCTCCCCCTCATGAAATGCTCGGCCAATCAGCATCATCCGCTCATCAATGGAATACTCGTCAGCCATCAACTTATCCAAAGCTGGATATAAATTCTGCCGATCTACTTCTGCGAGAAACCCTAAAGTTCCAAGGTTGATTCCCAACAACGGAATCCCTTTGTGTACCACATCTCTGGCTGCTTGAAGAAGAGTTCCGTCTCCGCCCAGTACTATGATACAGTCCGTGTCATCTGGAATTTTATCCGGGTTTGTGTAATGATACGGTCCTTCCTTTTTCTCACCGGCGATCTGAATCTGACAGGTTCTGCCATGGTGTTCCAAATACTGCCGAATCTTATCTGTAATCACCAGTCCTACATCTTTTTGATTGTTGGTTATGATAAAAAATCTGTCCATTGGCTTCTTCCTTACATGAGTGTCTCGTGGGCTTTCTTTACAATCTGTGCGGATTCGAAAACCATCCTTTCAGACTCCTGCCCTTCTTTCAATCTTCGCAGATAGAGCAAATACTCAATATTCCCTTCTGGACCTTTAATTGGAGAAAATTCCAGGTTCAAGATCTCAAAAGAAATTGACTTCGCATAATCAACGATCTTCTCAATAACTTCCAGATGAACCGCAGGGTCTCTGACCACGCCTTTTTTCCCTACCTTCTCTCTTCCCGCCTCGAACTGCGGTTTAATTAGACAGACAATCTCTCCTCCCTCTCCTAACAGCTCCCTCACCGGGAGTAACACCTTAGTCAGAGAGATAAAAGACACATCAATGGAGGAAAAGTCCGCCTGTTCCCCGATGTCATCCGGTACGACATACCGAATGTTCGTCTTCTCCATGCAGACCACTCTTGGGTCATTTCGCAGCTTCCAATCCAGCTGTCCGTGCCCCACATCGATGGCATAGACCCTCTTTGCCCCATTCTGAAGCATACAGTCTGTAAAACCGCCTGTGGAGGCTCCCACATCCAGGCACACCTTTCCTTCTAGGCTGACACCGAAATGGGTCATGGCCTTTTCCAGCTTCAGCCCACCTCTACTGACGTAAGGCAGTGTATTTCCCCGAACTTCAATGTGAACACTGTCCTGAAACATCGAACCTGCCTTGTCTTCTTTCTGCCCGTCCACATAGACCTCTCCGGCCATAATTACCGCTTTTGCCTTTTCCCGGGAAACCGCAAGATTTCTCTTGACCAATAAAACATCTAAGCGTTCCTTCATCTTGTATTATCCTCAATGATTTTCAGAACGGACTGCGCGTCCAGTCCCAATTCTTTCTTCCATTTTTCCACATTTCCATGCTCCACAAAGTGGTCCTGAATAGCCAATATCCTGACTTTTATCTGGGAATACTTGCCGTTCAGATAGGCGGATACCTGCTCTCCAAAACCTCCACTTTGATTGTTCTCTTCCATTGTAATCATCAGTCTGTGATCCTGTGCTAAATCATCCAGCAACTCCCGGTCAAAGGGCTTCGCAAAACGCATATTCACAAAGGTCACATCTTTTCCCTGCTCCTGCAGTGCTTTCCACACCTGCTCTGCCGTCTTTACCATACTTCCGAGAGCCAGTAAAGCCACATCTTTTCCCCGCGAGATCACCTCGGCCTTTCCACACTCAATGGGAGCACGAAACTCCTGAAGCCCATCGTAGGCCTCCCCTCTAGGATATCTCACAGCAACAGGGCCATCCGCGTGAATCGCATATTTCATCATATCGGAGAGTTCCCAGATATTCTTCGGAGCCATCACGGTCATATTCGGCATCATAGACAGATAACTTAAATCAAAGCAGCCATTGTGCGTCTCCCCGTCACTTCCCACGAGGCCAGCCCGGTCAATAGCAAAAACCACGTGGAGCTTCTGCATACATACATCGTGTAGTACCTGGTCTATAGCCCTTTGCAGGAAAGAAGAATACACAGCAAAAACTGGAACCATCCCTCCTAGAGCCAGCCCTGCAGCAAAAGTCACTGCGTGACTCTCCGCGATTCCCACATCAAAAAAACGCTCCGGGAACATATTGGCAAAACGTTTCAGCCCCGTGGGCATGGCCGCCGTAATCGCCACTACATTTTTTTCCCGATCTCCCATCTTTCTCATCACAGTGGAAAAAATATCCGTATACGTAGGCTTTCCCTTCTTTAAGGGCAGCCCCGTCCCAATGTCGAAGGCAGCAGTTCCATGAAACCTTGCAGGATGTCTCACCGCTGGCTCATAGCCCCGGCCTTTCTCAGTGACCACATGTACCAGCACTGGGCCCTGAACCCGTTTTGCCTCATTGAACAGCTTCATCATCTGAAGCATATCGTGCCCGTCGGCAGGCCCCAGATAAGTAATTCCCATATCTTCAAACCACATGCCTGGAATGAACAGTTGTTTTATACTGGTTTTTGTCCTACGGACCGCGTCCACAAGCTGCTCCCCCACTCTCGGTATTTTTTTTAGAGAATTCGTCACACTCAGCTTCAGTCCTGTGTAAGACTGCGCAGTCCGAACTGCACTCAGATAGGAAGAGATGCCTCCTACATTTTTAGAAATGGACATGGTATTATCATTCAGCACAATCATAAAATTCGTCTTTAATTCTGCTGCATTGTTCAGCGCCTCATAGGCCATTCCACCTGTCAGAGCTCCGTCTCCGATTACAGAGACTACTCGGTAATTCTCTCCCCTTAAATCTCTCGCCCGTACATAGCCTAGCCCCGCCGACAGAGAATTCGAACTGTGTCCCGTATCAAACGAGTCACACGCACTCTCATTTCTCTTTGGAAAGCCACTGAGGCCGCCCTCCTGTCTCAAACTTGAGAATAGATTTTTGCGGCCTGTGAGAATTTTATGAGTGTAGGCTTGATGCCCCACATCCCAGATCAGTTTATCCTCCGGAAATTCCAACACATTGTGTAAAGCCAAAGTCAGCTCCACTGCTCCTAGGTTGGACGCTAAATGTCCTCCTGTCTTACTCACACTCTCAATGAGAAACTGACGGATTTCTTCTGCCAGTTCTGGAAACTCTGCCAGAGGAATTCTGTGCAGATCATTCGCTTTGTTTATTTTTTCCAGAATCATAAGTACCCCTCTATTTCTTGCGGTTTACCAACTCCTGTATCAAAGTCCGCAAAAATTCATTTTTTTCTTCCAAACCGTCAAAAGTTTCAATTGCCTCCTGGGATAATCGTTCCACTTCTCTTTGCGCATTCTCAATACCTTTTAGTGTCACATAGGTCGTCTTATGATTTTTTTCATCACTGTGAATCGGTTTTCCCAACTCTTCCTGTGTGCTAGTCACATCCAAAATATCGTCTTCGATCTGAAATGCCAGTCCCACACAGCCCGCAGCCTTCTCCACCTGGCGGATTTTCGTGTTCTCAGCTCCTGCAAGAATAGCCCCTACCATCATAGAGGCTTCCATCAGCGCCGATGTTTTGTTCTCATAAATATAATCCAAGAGCTGAAGATCCAGAGGTTTTCCGTCATTTTCCACGTCCACACTCTGCCCTCCCAGCATCCCATACATTCCGGTTTTCGCGGCTAGAACCCTAAGGGCCAGTACCACCCGCTCTGTACGGTCTGTCAGCTCAAATCCAGACAATGCCACTTCATAGGCATAATTCAAGAGCGCTGCTCCACTTATCACTCCCATATCCTCTCCGAATACCTTCCAAGTCGTCTCTCTTCCACGACGGTACTCATCGTTGTCCAGAGCAGGAAGATCATCATGAATCAGAGAATGCGTATGAATCATTTCCATAGCCACCATGAACGGCTCGATCACTCTTTGCGTTCCCCCGAACATCCGATAGACTTCCTGCATCATCAGCGGCCTCAGTCTTTTTCCTCCAGCCAGCATACTATAGTTCATCGCCCTTGCCAAAGTGCTGGCAAATCCTTCCTCCTTTGGAAGATAGCGCCGAATCAGCTGTTCTATCTCCTGTGTTTTTAAATTTAATTCTTCTTTAAAATTCACTGATTACTCCATCCTCATCTATCTGAAGCATCTTCTTCTCCACCCGGTCGATCTTTCCATTGCAGTATTTCAACAGCTTGATTCCCTCCTGATACACTGCAAAAGACTCCTCCAAAGAGGTCTGACCATTCTCTAGCTTTTGTGTCAATGCATCCAGCCTTTCAAATGCTTCCTCTATCGTCAATATAGTTTCCTTTGTCTCTTGCTCGTCTTTCTTACACATTCCATTTCTCCCTGTCTACCAGACTGCTCCCGGTCACCTGTGCCTGAATCTCTCCGTCAGTCACCTGAATTCGAATAGCATCCAGCGGTTTCACCTGCTCAACTCGATGAATGCCATGCCCATTTTCATCTGTGACAAACGAAAATCCCTGGGTCAGCTTTTTCAGCGGAGAGCAACCGTAAAGCCGTTGGGCATAAACCTGAAGCTCATGTCTGGAGTCTTTGATTTTCTGCTTCATACCGTTCTCAATCTTCTCCTGGATATCTGCCAGATACTGCCTTCTCTCCAAAATCTGCTGCCTAGGACTCAAAAAACCCATACGAATCTTATACTGTTCCAAGCGGCTTTTTAAAAGCGTCAGGCGCCCCAGTAATCCACGCTCCAATCTGCTTTCGTACTCCGCCAATTGTCCCAGAAATCCACGGTAATCATCCACTGCCAGTTCCGCAGCCGCTGACGGCGTGGGAGCCCGCAAATCTGCCACATAGTCTGCAATCGTCACATCTGTCTCATGTCCCACTGCCGATATCACTGGGGTTGTGCATTCAAAAATTGCGCGGGCGACTTCCTCCTCGTTAAAAGCCCATAAATCCTCAATAGATCCGCCGCCTCTGCCTACGATCATCACGTCTACACCCAGCCTGTCTAAAGTCTGAATTCCCTTTACAATACTCTCTTTCGCGCCAGCTCCCTGAACCAGAGCCGGATACAGAATAATTTGAAGATAGGGATTTCTTCTATATGAAATGTTCCGAATGTCCTGAATCGCAGCCCCGGTAGGTGCCGTCACCACACCCAGAGTGCGTATGAATCTGGGAATCGGCTGTTTGTACTCAGGTGCAAACATCCCCATCTCTTCCAATTCTCTTTTCAGAGCCAAAAACCGTTCATAGAGCAACCCTGCTCCTTCTAACTGAATCTGTCTGGCGTAGAGCTGGTATTTTCCATCTCTCTCATAGACGTTCACGCTGCCGCTCACCACAACCTTATCTCCGTTTTTCATGGCGAAGCCTAGTCCTCGTCTCTGACCTGCGAACATCACACAGGCAATCGTTCCAGTCTCATCTTTCAGGGAAAAATAGATGTGTCCGGACGTATGATATTTACAGTTGGATACCTCTCCTTTTACAGAAATTCTGCTGAGCATGAAATCCTGCGTAAACATATTTTTGATGTAGTTGTTTACCTGTCCTACGGAATAGATACTGTTCATCTCAATTCTTTCGCCACTCTACCAAGAATTCCGTTGACAAACGCAAAGGAATCCTCACCACCGAATCTCTTTGCAAGCTCCACAGCTTCATTGATGGATACCTTCGTGGGAATCTCTTCCTCATATTTCAGCTCATAGACGGAAAGACGCAGCGCTGTCAAGTCCACTCTGGCCATACGGCTGGTCTTCCATCCCTTTGACAGTTGGTTGAGCAGTTCGTCAATTTCCTTCAAATGTGAGATCACCTGCTCATATTTTTCCTGCATATATGCGCGGTCACTTTCATCCAACTCTTCCAGTTCATTGAAATAGATTGTCAGCTGCTGCGGCATTTCCTCCTCCGTATTAAACTGACTCATAAAAAGGAGCTTAAAAATGTGCTCCCTGATCTTACTTCTCCCCATGGGATTTCCTCCTGTATCTGTTGCTTTCATGTAACACAAAAAAGGAAAGGGTTACTTTCCTTTTTCGTTCTCCATATCGACACTTGCAATTCGGATATTCACATCCGCAACCTCGAGCCCCGTCATATTCTCGATAGCCGCCTTTACCTTTTCCTGTACCGTCTTACTGGTCTCGAGTATGTTCTTCCCGTAAGCAATATTCAGAGCCAGATCCACCGTAACCACGTTCTCCAGGACATTTACCTTCACACCTTTAGACAGATTCTTCATTCCCAGTTTTCCCACCAGCTCGTTGGTGATGTTCCCGGCCATGGACGCGACCCCTTCTACCTCCGTTGCCGCCAGCCCTGCGATGATCGCCACTACTTCATCAGCAATGTAGACTTCCCCGCTTCCATCTAGTTCCTGTATCTTATATGTGTTTCTCTTCTCTGCCATAATAAGACCCTCCTACGGTTCTTCAATCTGATGATTCATTTTTTTTATTATATCAAAACTTATCTGAAAATAAAAGGGCTTTCCTGGATTAATTTCGACTGAACTCTGAGAGAACCAGCCCCTCATTTCTGTCCAAAGTCATACCTACACTCCAAGAATTAATGAACAGCAAAAGCGGATTTCCTTTCAAATCCGTCACCTTTTTCATATCCGAAGTGCCCGTCAATCTGCGCACATCCACCTCGTCCTTGTTCTCAATCCACCGAATATGCTCATATGGCAAGTTTTCCAAAAGTATCTCCACATTATACTCATTTTTCAGGCGGTATTTCAGGACATCAAACTGCAAAACGCCGACAACACCTACAATGATCTCCTCCATACCTGTATTGAATTCCTGGAAAATCTGAATCGCACCCTCCTGGGCAATCTGATTAATCCCTTTTACAAACTGCTTTCTCTTCATGGTATCCATCTGCCGTACCCTGGCGAAATGTTCCGGAGCGAAAGTCGGGATTCCCTCGTAGGCAAACTTCTTCCCCGGCGCGCAGACTGTATCTCCTATTGAAAAAATACCCGGGTCAAACACGCCAATGATATCGCCTGCGTAAGCCTCCTCCACCACATGCCTGTCCTGAGCCATCAGCTGCTGCGGCTGTGACAGACGCATCTTTTTTTCTCCTTGCACGTGGTACACTTCCCTGGACGCCTCAAATTTGCCAGAACAGATACGCATAAATGCAATACGGTCTCTGTGATTCTTATTCATATTCGCCTGGATTTTAAAGACAAACGCAGAAAAATCTTCCTCCATCGGGTCAACCACCCCACAGTCTGCC
>ENA-OPSO01000717-OPSO01000717.1-human-gut-metagenome-genome-assembly--contig:-NODE-717-length-13836-cov-1.641608_pt1 | contig 13836 bp, 14 predicted proteins | sample MGYA00241455_ERZ501902 | MGnify/ENA primary metagenome ERZ501902 (study PRJEB25962, sample SAMEA2042405) | human gut metagenome | biome: human gut; feature: human-associated habitat; material: faeces...
TTATATTTAGAAGAAGAATCAGATCAGAAAAAAGGCCGTACAGTCTAAGTGATAGTTTATAATCACTTAACTGTTACGACCATTTTTTATTTGTTTTATATCGACATAAACTATAAACATACACATCATATATCATTATAAACAACTTTAGCTTTTAAGAGATACCGGATAATCGAAGCCATGCTGTTGAGTATATTCCTCTAGTGTTATTCCTTTTTCATAGATTTCCGTAGCAACCTCCACTCCGACAAAGCGAAAATGCCATGGTTCATTAGAAGCTCCGGTAATGTGGGTTTTATTTAAAGGATAGCGAAGAATAAACCCATATTCATGAGCATGTTTCGATACCCATTCATATTCTTTAGTATAACCGAAAACAGGAATTTCCTCATCGATAACGCTTTGGCTTGTTAAATCGACACTTAATCCGAGTTGGTGTTCACTAAAGCCAGGTGGGGAAACTAAACCGGAGGCTGTTACGCTGTCGTAAATCGCAAACATCTGATCATAGATAATTTTTTGCTCCTTTGCGCTTCGATAAGCACTGTTCACTGCTAAATGCAGATCTTTCTTTAAAGCATCTTGATACATGTTCTCTAATGCTTCGGCAGCATCTTTTCGCATCTTGTTGTTGGTGTTGTCGGGAGCATTAGGTATGGCAACTTCTACAAGATTTTTCGGTACATAGTCAGTAGAAACCTGAAAGCCGTTTTTAATTAGGAGAACTGGGTGCTCGGGGTTTTCTAAATAATAAATACGAGAGGTTTTATTTTGTGAAATAATGTTTGGATAGGAGATTTCCATAATTGCTTCTTGAGGTTCTTTTTTTGTTTGTAGATACTGTGGAAGATCTTGTATGATGCAGCCGTTAATCTCAATATAAGGGGCAATTTGCTTCCAAGTCAAGGTATGCTCCTTTAGAAAAGCAAGCTCCTTAATTGTATAGCGATGCAAAAGCATTTGGATTTGTTTCGGTTGATAGCCATGTGCCACAAACCATTCGTGATAATTTTCATAATATGTATCAATATAATCAACAATTTCCTTATCCTTTAACTCTGTATCACTTAACAACTCATAATTATAGTAATGCCGATTGTTTTCTAAACTATCCCAACGAGAAAAATCAATCGCATTATCATAGTTGAGATAATCGGCAAGCTCTTCTTTATCTAGGGTTAGTAAAAAAGCTCGTTCCTCTTTGTTATAGCCCTTAATGCTCAATTGAATACGTGTCCAATTTAAGAAAATAAGCATGGCAATAACAGCCAAAATCAACAGTATAGAAAGTAGTGTAATCCATCGTTCCTTCTTATCGTTTTCTCGGGGGTAGTAGTGTAAATTCATCGGTTTCTCCTCCTTTACAGCTTTTGTTTTACCGTATGTATAATGATACAAGAAAATAGCGTAGAAAGCTATCTTTTACAGAATAAAAAATTTACATTTTCTTAACATAAATGAAATATACAGTTTACATTCCTGCTGTATCATGATAGCTGTTCGAGGAGGAATGTAAGAATGAAGAAAACATTGATGTTAGGTTTGGCATGCTTGATGAGCGTATCTTTAATGGCATGCGGATCAAATGAAGGAAGTAGTAATGGAGTAAGCGGAGAAATCGCTGTTTATACACGAGATTCATCTAGTGGAACGCGGGAAGCATTTGAAAAAGGAGTTGGCTTTGAAGGGGAGCTTACAAAGCATGCGACAGAAGTTACAAGCAATGACGATATGGCTGCGAAGGTCGGCGGTGAAGCAAGAGGAATCGGTTATACTTCTCTATCAACGGATTTTGAAAAAAACAACGTAAAGCCTTTGAAGTATGAAGGTGTTGAGGCATCAAGCGAAACGGTATTAGATGGTAGCTATGGGCTTCAACGTCCGTTTATGTTTGTAACAAGAGCAAGCGGAGATTTTGAAAGTGAGGAAAAAGAACAGTTAGTAGCAGCTTTCTTAGATTATTTACAAAATTCTGCGGAAGGTATGGCAGTAGTTCAAAAGGCAGGCGGTGAGGTAGACCTTTCAAAAGCCGTTGCATGGGAAGAATTAGCAAGTAAATATCCGGTGCTTCAGCAAGATAATTCCGATATTACGATTACTACCGCTGGCTCTACCTCTGTTGAAAAAACACTTAAGGCGGCATTGGAGGCATTTTCACCATTGGCAGGAAATGTAAAGTTTGTCATGAATCAAAATGGCAGCGGTGATGCAGTTCCTAGAACTTTAGGAAAAGAAAAAGACGGTGCCAATAAAGCGGATATTGGCTTCGCTTCAAGAGCCTTCAAGGAAGATGGAAGTGAAGATATTGCTTCGGCAATGGTAAGTGGTCAGTATTGTATTGATGCTGTCGTAGCGGTGGTACATAAGGATAATCCTTTGGAGGATATCACACAGGCGCAGCTAAAAGATATTTTTACAGGGAAGATAACAAACTGGGAAGATTTAAATAAGTAAGCTTTAAAGTAGAAACAGCCTGATGTTCTCAGGCTGTTATTTATCTAAAAGATTGGAGAGTATTATGGAATTATATGTGCGAAAGCATACCAGCAGCAAAAAAAATAATAAGAAGCTAAAGCATGATAAAGCAATGAAAAAGGTATTTATGAGTGCAGCTTTGCTGTCAAGCAGCATGCTGGCAGTCATTGTGATTTTTATTGCATTGAAAGGAATTACACCTTTTGTTGGTACAGATACCTATGAGGCAGTAAATGTATTTGATTTTCTATTTGGAAACATGTGGCGAAAGGATCAAGGTATTTATGGGGTTGGATTTATTATCATTAACACTTTGATTTCCAGTTTTGCGGCATTGCTGATTGCATTTCCATTAGCGGTCTTGAGTGCCTTGTTTATTTGTAAGATTGCTCCTAAAAAACTGGCAACTATGATGACTTCAATCGTTGAGCTGTTGGCAGCTGTACCCTCTGTTGTATATGGTGTCTTTGCATGTGGGACAATAACCGTCATAGTAAAAGAGCTAGGGGCAATGTTGGGTTTTGCTACGGTTGGTGGCGCAAGTTTTTTGGCAGTCATTCTCTTATTGGCAATTATGATTTTTCCAACCATCACTTCATTGTCAATTACGGCAATCAATGCAGTGGATACAGAAATGGAGCTAGGAAGTTTGGCGCTTGGCGCAACAAAGACACAAACAAATTTTAAGGTTGTATTGGCAAGTGCAAAATCCGGTATTTTTGCTGGAGCGATATTAGGCATCGGACGCGCTTTTGGAGAAGCGACAGCAGTGGCAATGGTTGCCGGAAATAAGATGTTTGGACCAACCTTCCACCTATTTGATACAACAAGAACCTTAACCACGACCATGCTTTCCGGATTAAAGGAAACCAGTGGTCTAGATTATGATATTCGCTTTTCAGTCGGACTGGTATTGATGGCAGTGATTTTGCTTTCTAACCTGATCTTGAATTATGTGAAGAAAAGGGTGGGAAAACTATGAATAAAATCACAAGTGGAAATTTGAAAAAACGAAGGATAAAAGACACTATTTTAAATGGGATAACCTATCTTTCTAGTGGTATCAGCGTATTGGTGTTGGCAGCCATTTTTATCTTTGTTTTTACACAAGGCTTTTCTAGTTTGAGTCTTGACTTATTAACCGGAAATTATTGGGCAAATAATTATCTGACAACTGTGGAAGCCGATAGAAATGCTCCCGATTGCTTTCAAGTTCCGAAGGAATTAGGGGAGGAAGTAGCATTTTCTGAAGCGTGGGGCGTAGGATTCGTTGATGCGCTTGATGAAAACAAAGAGCCGATTGTTTTGATTGAATATATTGATGAGGCATCTCCTTTTGCAAGTTTGATTGACAAAAGCGTGCATGATCGAGAAACAAAGTTATCGGCGGAGGTTGGCTATCAGGTAGAGCGAATCAATTATATGGGGAAAGACGGACATATAAAAATTGTTGGGAATCTGATGTCAAATGATGCGAAGCAGGTTGCGCAAGCCTTGGATCAAAATGCACAGAGCATTCAAGAAATGTATTTTAAGACTCCTGGGGGAGGAATTCGCGGATCGATTCTAGCAACCTTATATCTAATTGTAGTGGCTTTGCTAGTTTCTTTGCCACTAGGAATCGCAGCAGCTATCTATTTGCGAGAATACGCTTCGAAAAATAAGCTTACCGGTTGGATACGCAGTGCTGTGGAAATGCTAAGTGGTGTTCCTAGTATTATATTTGGTCTAATGGGAGTAACCGTACTCTTTCCGATTACACAGCTATTTGGCGCAACAACAACGAATATTTTGTTAGGTGGTTTAACCCTTGCTGTCATTTTGCTGCCAACCATTATCCGTTCTAGCGAGGAAGCCTTAATTGTTGTACCGCAATCTTTACGTGATGCTTCTCTTTCCTTAGGCGCTTCTAGGTCGCAAACAATTTTTAAGGTGGTATTGCCCAATGCTATACCGGGTATTTTAACCGGTGTATTGTTAAGCATCGGACGAGTTATCGGCGAAAGTGCAGCCTTGATTTATACCATGGGTACGTATGTAAATGATACACCGCAGCTTTTATCGCAAGGGACAAGCCTAGCTGTTCACATTTATAATATCATGAGCAGTGAGCAGCCGAATTTTGAATTGGCTTGTGCAATTTCAATTGTTATTTTAGTGTTTGTATTGATCTTGAATATTAGTATCAAATGGATTTCACGTCGTTTTCATAAGGCGATGCAATAGGAGGAAGGAATTATGCAAAACAACACAATTTTTCACATTGAAAACGTAGATTTGTTTTATGGTGAAAAGCAAGCTTTAAAACAAATTCAAATGTCACTTTATCTGAAAGGATGTACGATAATCTTCCCATAGTCATTAAAATCTACCTTCCTTCGTTGCTTGAATCGTATGAATGATTTAATCGACGATTGTCGTATTGAAGGTAATATTCTATTTGAAAATACGGATATTTATAAAGGGGATATGAATGTGGTTGATTTACGAACAAGGGTTGGAATGGTATTTCAAAAGCCGAATCCTTTTCCAATGTCTATTTACGACAATATTGCTTATGGACCACGTTGTCAGGGAATTAAGGATAAAACGATTCTTGATGCGATTGTGAAGCAGTCTTTGGAAAAAGCAGCTCTTTGGGAGGAAGTAAAGGATCGTTTGAAGGATAGCGCCTTTGGACTATCTGGTGGACAACAGCAGCGTTTGTGTATTGCACGAGCGATTGCCATGGAACCGGAGGTTATTTTGATGGACGAGCCGACCAGCGCTTTAGATCCGATAGCAACTGCAAAGATCGAAGCGTTGATGGAAGAATTGAAAAATGAATATACGATCATTATCGTTACGCATTCTATGCAGCAGGCATCACGTGTTTCGGATTACACGGCATTTTTCTTGATGGGTGAAGTTGTAGAATTTGATAAAACAAGTACGATTTTTCAACAGCCTAAAGATCAGCGTACAGAGGATTATATTACCGGAAGGTTTGGATAGGAGGCAGGTATATGGTAAAGCTAGATGCAGAATTGGCGGCAATGGAACAAAATCTTTTAAAAATGGCACAACGAGTGATTGCCATGCACGAAAAGGTGGTGGCTGCGTTAAAGCAACCGAGTAAAGAGATTGAACTCGATATCGTACAGGCAGATGATGTTATCAATCATTTAGAGGAAGAAATAAACGATCAGGCAATTCGTTCCTTGGCGCTATTATCGCCGGTAGCTAGCGATTTACGTAAAGTGATTGCCGATATTAAAATTGCCAGTGAGCTGGAGCGTATTGGTGATTATGCGAAAAATATTGCTATCTTTTTAATTAAAAACGAAAGTTTAGATGCAACGATTCGCAGCTATGGAATTGCGATGGAGGAGCAGCTTATGGAAATGTTAAAGGATACGATTACAGCTTATGAACAGCGTGATGTGGATATGGCTTTTGAGATAGCGGAGCGAGATAAGGCAATCAAGGAGCTGTATTATAAATTAAAGAGTAAACTAAAGGAACAAGAGGATCTTCTTCAGCATATTTTCGAAATCAGTGCTATGATGCGCAATATGGAGCGTGCCGGAGATCATACGAAAAATATTTGTGAACATATTATTTATATGATGAAGGGACAGCATTACGATTTCGGATAAACATTCGCTTAAAGGTGGCAATTGTCGCCTTTTTTTATAAGAGTTAACGATATGTTTTTTTAGGAACAAAGCAAAAAATATGCTATAATGATTAGGAATAAAAGGAAGTTTTTATAAGTGTATGCGAATATGGTAATGAAAGAGGTAGGCTATGGAAATTAACATCATCAATCAAACAGCGGAGAAGCGGTGGAATCGTTACAAGAAGGATTTTCTTACGATTGCGCAAAAGACAGAAGAATTATTAAAGCTTAAACAGAGGTATTGTGCTTCGGTTATTTTTGTAACACCGCAAAAAATTCATGAAATCAACCGTGAGTATCGGCATATCGATCGTCCTACCGATGTTATTAGCTTTGCATTGTTAGATGAAGCAGATGAATATGAGATTATGGAGGACAGCATTGAACTGGGTGATATCTTTATCAATATCGAAGCAATCGTGAAGCAAGCAAGTGAATATGGTCATTCTATGCGTAGAGAGGTATGCTTTCTGTTTACGCATGGCTTATTGCATCTATTGGGCTATGACCACATGGAACAGGAGGAGGAGCGCGTGATGTTTGCGCTGCAAGATGATATCCTATATGATATTGTTCCTAAAAAAAGCAGTACGTAAATTTTCTTATGCTTTTGCAGGCTTGCTTGATGGAATTCACAATGATGCCAGTATTCGCTTGCAGTTTGTATTGGGAGTTTGTACGCTGCTTGCCGGCTTATTGTTGCATTTGTCGCTTATAGAATGGAGCATTGTCCTCATCTTGGTTGCACTTGTAATAGCAATGGAATATATAAACAGTGCGATCGAAACGCTAACCGATGTGTTATTTCCTAATTATGATCGGCGTGCAAAAAAAATCAAGGATTACAGTGCCGCAGCGGTGTTGGTAGTATCAATTGTGGCTTTGCTTTTCGGTATTATTATTTTCGGAGGACGGCTATGGATTATACTGATGTAATAGAAAAAGCCTTGCAGGCGTGAGCATGCCTATGCTCCATATTCAAGGTTTTGTGTAGGTGCTTGCTTAAAAATGAAAGATGGAAGCTATATTTGCGGGGCAAATGTAGAGAATGCATCTTATGGCTTAACCAGCTGTGCAGAACGCAATGCCTTGTTTGCGGCATATTCTCAAGGATATCGCAAGCAGGATATTCAATGCATGGCGATTACTGCCAAACAAGATGAGCTGTGTCCGCCTTGTGGTGCTTGTCGTCAGGTAATGGCGGAACTGTTGGAGCAGCATACACCGATTATTTTAGCAAGTATAAAAAAACAGCTTGTAACAAATATAGAAGAACTGATGCCGATGGCATTTACAGCAAAGGAGTTTTTATGAAATATAGATCAGGATTTATAGCGATTGTTGGGCGTCCTAACGCAGGAAAGAGTACTCTGTTGAATGCGATTTTAAAAGAAAAGGTGGCGATTACAACCCCAAAGCCACAGACGACGAGAAATAATATTTCCGGTATTTTGACAACCGAAGATACGCAATATGTTTTTGTTGATACACCGGGGATTCATAAGCCGAAGCATGAGTTGGGAAGAACCTTGAATAAGAATGCTTATACTGCGATTAGCGAAGCCGATGTCAATTTCTGGGTTATTGATGCTACACAGCCGTATGGCAGCGGTGATGAATTTATGCTAGAAAAAATGAAGAGTGCGCATATTCCGGTTTTTTTGATTTTGAATAAGATTGATTTGTTGGAAAAGGAAAAATTGCTTAAGGTTCTTGCAAGGTGGCAGGAGCGTATGGAATTTGCGGAAATTTTTCCTATCTCTGCTCTTACCAATGATAATATTGAGCACCTTTTGGAAATCACTCGAAGTTATTTATCGGAAGGGCCGAAATATTTTCCGGACGATATGATCAGCGATCATGGTCTAAGCTTTCAAATAGCGGAAATCATTCGCGAAAAGGTTTTATATAAGACCAACGAGGAGGTACCGCATTCCGTAGCCGTGGTTGTTGAAAATATGGAGGAAACGGATAAAAAGGTATATTTACAGGCTGTTATAGTTGTGGAAAGAATCTCACAAAAGGCAATTTTGATTGGTAAACAGGCGGCGATGATTCGTGCGATTCGCTTAGCTGCGCAAAAGGAACTGAAGGAAAAGCTACATAAAAAGATTGAATTGGAGCTTTATGTGCGTGTAGAAAAAAATTGGCGTAATCGAGAAGGAAAATTGCAGCAGCTGGGCTATAGTGAGAAATTTGATGAATAGCGAGTACTGTGCTATTGTGATCAGCTATCGGGAATATCGCGAACATGATGCGATCATAAAGCTTTTAGATGAAAACGGGACGATTTCTTCGCTGATTGCCAGAGGTGTGCAGAAAATCAACAGTAAGAATGCTGCAGGTTGTCAACAGTTTACCTATGGGCGTTATTTTGTAAACGAGCGCCAATCGACTGTTCTGCATTCTTTACGCAGTGCTGAATGCTTGCGGACATATCGTGATATTCGTGAAGATTTATATATGCAAAGCATAGCATCATACATGTGCGAGGTTATTGAAAAAAGCGACTTTGAAGAAAATGCTTTTCCGCTATTGAAAACCATGCTGGAGCATCTTTCAAAAAAGGAACAGCCATTCGGTGTTTTATGCTTATTTCAAGCAATCGTAAATCGTATGCATGGGATCGAGCCTTGTGTGGAGGGGTGCGTACATTGCGGGACCACAAAAAGAATTGCCTCCATTTCCGTACAAGCGGGTGGCTTTTTGTGTCAAAGCTGTATGCGTATGGAGGATCAGTTATATACTGTTGAAAGGTTAAAGAAGTTTCGTTTGCTGGTAAAAGCGCATCTAGAGCATATTTCCCTTGTTTTAGAAAGTGCTTGTTTTGATTTTGATGACTTTTTAATTCAATATTGTTTTTTTGCTGAGTATGCAGGTGTTTCGGTTAAAAGTATTCGTTTTCTAAAACACTTATATGCGTTGCATATTGATAAAACGTAAAAAAGCTTTCTATACCTTTGTTTGAAGGAAAGAGAGCTTTTTTTGTTTATTAGTTGTAGTAAATGTTAGATAAAGAATACAGTAAAAGATAATGTGCTAATAAAGTATTAAAAAGATGGAATGTTCCTAGTCGTATTTGTTTTACTTTTTCTTTTCGATAAACTTTAAAGCGCTTGTACTGTTTAAACTGATGAACAAGATATAAAAATGATGCTGTTGGTAGGGTTACTTTCATATCTGAAAACTGATAACTTTTTGGTTGTTTTTGAATCAATGGGATCGTATGCGGGAATTGTGTAAAAATGCCCACATAGCATTGACAACGAACTTGAAAAAATGCTATATTAAAGTGTATTCTTGTAACTTTTTAGGCATTTATTTTATGCATAAAATGCGATTTTGAAAGGAGCCAATGATGATGGAAATCGAAAAGCTATTTGAAACAGTTACGGCACATGCGAAAAACAGCGGCTTTGTTTTTCAAGGTTCTGAAATTTACGGAGGGTTATCCAATACTTGGGATTTTGGTCCTTTAGGTATTGAATTAAAAGATAATATTAAGCGTGCTTGGTGGAGAAGATTTATTCAAGAATCTCCTTAACACCGGAATCCAGTCCGCTATTTTAATGAATCCGAATGTTTGGGTGGCAAGCGGACATGTAGGAGGCTTTAGTGATCCATTGATGGATTGTAAGGAGTGTAAAACACGTTATCGTGCAGATCAGCTCATTGAAGATGCAACTAGTGGTGAAGTAAGTGTTGAAGGTTGGAGCAATGAGCAAATGAAGGCGTTTATTGATGAGCATGATTTGAAATGTCCGAAATGCGGTGCGCATAATTTTACGGATATTCGTCAATTTAATTTGATGTTCAAGACATTTCAAGGAGTTTTGGAAGATGCAAAGAATGCCATCTATTTGCGTCCGGAAACAGCACAGGGAATGTTTGTGAATTTTAAGAACGTACAGCGTACCATGCGTAAAAAGCTGCCATTTGGTATCGGGCAGATCGGAAAAAGCTTCCGAAATGAAATTACGCCTGGAAATTTCATTTTCCGCACTAGAGAATTTGAACAGATGGAGTTGGAATTTTTCTGCGAGCCGGGAACGGATTTGGATTGGTATCACTATTATAAAGAATTTTGTATGAAATTTTTGACAGATCTTGGTATTCAAAGGGAACACTTGCGTTTCCGTGATCATACACCGGAAGAGCTTGCGTTCTATTCTAAGGGAACCTGCGATATCGAATACAATTTCCATTCACAAATCGGTTGGGGCGAACTTTGGGGTATTGCCGATCGTACGGATTATGACTTGAAACAGCACATGGAAACAAGTAAAAAATCGTTGGAATATTTAGATCCGACAACCAATGAGAAATACATACCATATTGTATTGAGCCTTCTGTGGGCGTTGAACGTATGCTTTTGGCAGTTATGTGTGATGCTTACGATGAGGAACAGCTTGAAAATGATACTCGTATCGTGATGCACTTCCACCCATATTTAGCACCGATCAAAGCCTGCGTGATGCCGCTTTCTAAAAAGCTTGGTGATAAGGCAATGGAAGTATATGGCAAGATTGCTCATGTCGCAAATTGTGATTATGATGATGCCGGAAGTATCGGGAAGCGTTATCGCCGTCAAGATGCTATCGGTACTCCGTTCTGTGTAACGATTGACTTTGAAACGGAAAATGATGGTTGTGTTACGGTTCGCCATCGTGATAGCATGGAGCAGGAGCGTGTTGCTATTGAGGATTTGGCAAGCTATATTGAAGAAAGAATTAAGCTTTAGATATAAATAGAGGTGTTGTGCATTGGCACGTTTACGTGAGGAAGAAATCAATGAAATACGTGCGAAGGCGGATATCGTTGATGTTATCGGTCGATATTTGCCTTTGACGCGCAAAGGCAAGAACTATGTTTGTACTTGTCCTTTTCATGATGATCATAACCCGAGCATGAGCGTTTCAAGCGATAAGCAAATTTATAAATGTTTCGTTTGTAATGCCGGTGGCAATGTGTTCACTTTTGTATCGAATTATGAAAAAATATCGTTTATAGAAGCTGTTTATAAGGTTGCGGATTATACGGGAATTTCAATTGAGCAACCCTTGCAGCTGCCACAAAGAAATGTCGATCCACAGCTTGCACCTTTGCATAGAGCTTGTGGTGAAGCAATCGAATTTACTCATTATCAGTTGGATACTCCACAAGCAAGTGATGTAAAAAAATATTTAACAAGTCGTTTGATCGATGATTCCATAATAAAGAAGTTTTCTCTTGGGTATAATCCTCCCAATGACAGTTTGTATAAGTTTTTGCATGCTAAAAAGCATAGTGATGATACTTTGATCAAAGCGGGGCTTTGTCGCTTAACGGCTGTTGGAATGAAAGATGTCTTTGCCGGGCGTATCATGATTCCGATTCATAATGAATTTGGTGAGCCGGTAGGCTTCAGCGCCCGTCGTTTTGTAGAAAACAGCGATGCCAAATACATCAACACATCGGAAACGGATATTTATGTTAAAGGAAATTTGATTTTTAACTACCATCGTGCGAAAAGTGAGGCAAGAAAGGCAAAAAAAGCTATTCTTGTTGAAGGGGCAATGGACGTATTGGCATTTGAAAAGGTTGGTATGAGCAATGCCTTGGCAACCTTAGGAACAGCTTGTACGAAGGAACAGCTGCGTTTGCTGAAACAGCTTCATGTACCAATCATTGTTTGCTATGATGGTGATCGTGCCGGACAAAGTGCGACCTATGCATTTGGCAAGTTGGCGAGAGAGGCGCAAATACCTTTTGAAATTGTCGATAATAAATATGGCTTGGATCCTGATGAGATTATTGAGGAATTTGGAAAAGAAGAATTGCGACAGATTAGCGAAAAAACGATATCATGGATTGATTTTCTGTTTACCTTCCTAATGACGAAATACAATTTGGAAAACTATACACAGAAGAAAGAATTTGCCATGGAAATGGCAGAAGAAATTTATCTTTTAAAAGATGATTTTGAAAAAGAAAGCTATTATATTCGGTTGCGTGAGCTTACCGATTTCGACATGCATGGTGAAGAAGCTAAGAAACAGCCAAAGGCTAAAACGGAATATGTAAAGCGAAGCTATTTGGCATTTCCAAAAAGTGGTCGAAATCATGCTGAATTTGAAATTTTATCACAGATGCTGAATGGAGTAGCAGCCAGCAACCATTATAAAGAAGAACTAGGTTTTTTACAGGACGATACCTGTAACAGACTAGCACTCTATATTATTGATTATTACCGTACGCATAGGAAGCTAGAGGTTGCGGATCTCTTTGATAAGATTAAAGAGGAAGCGGTAAAGCAGCTGTTGCTAGATGTTTCAAGCTGGGAGCTTGGAAAGGCTGAAGTTAATTTGAAAGTATTGAATGAAGCTATCCATAAGGTAAAGGAATGTCTTTTAGATGATCGTATTCGGATTCTGAATGAACAAATCGCAAAGATTCACGATCCTATGGAAAAAGCAAGGCTGGCAGTTGAAAAAAACGGATTGATTAAGGAAAAAGAAGAATGGCGTAATGCGGGAAGGAAGTAATTATGAAAAGTACGAAGAAAAAAACAAAATTAACTGAGTACAAAACTCTTGAAGAAATCAAAGCGGATTTCTTGGAACAATCGCATTTGGAAGGATTAGAACTTTCCCAAAGCGATGTCATGGACGCAATCGAGCATTTGGATATGTCAGACAGCGATTTAGATGAATTGTTTGATTGGTTTGCGGAAAACGGTATTGATGTAAAATCCGATGAAGCAGATGATGTGAATCTGTTGGACGATGATGCGTTAGCGAGCGAAGATGATGATTTGGATTTTATTGATGATGACGATGACGGAGATGATACGTTAGCTAGTGATATCGAGCATTTGGAACAGTCTTTTGCAAATTCATCTCATACGAAGATCAACGATCCGGTTAAGATGTATTTAAAGGAAATCGGTCGTGTAGAATTGCTTGATCCAAAAGAGGAACCGGAAATCGCCCGTCGTATTCAAGCCGGCGATGAAGAAGCAAAGAAAAAATTGATTTCTGCCAATTTGCGTTTGGTTGTTTCGATTGCTAAAAAATATGTCGGTCGAGGCATGCTATTCCTAGATTTGATTCAAGAAGGAAATATGGGTTTAGTTAAAGCAGTAGAAAAATTTGACTATACGAAGGGATTTAAGTTCTCTACCTATGCGACATGGTGGATTCGCCAAGCCATCACACGTGCGATTGCCGATCAAGCACGTACGATTCGTATTCCCGTACACATGGTCGAAACAATTAACAAGCTAACTCGTATTCAACGTCAGCTGGTACAGGATCTAGGGCGTGATCCAACAGCAGAGGAAATTGCCGCAAAGATGGAAAATATCTCTCCGGAAAAGGTACGTGAAATTCAAAAGATTGCCCTTGAGCCTGTTTCATTGGAAACTCCAATTGGCGAAGAAGATGATTCACATTTAGGTGATTTTATTGAAGATAAGGAAGCCTTGTCGCCTGATGAATATGCAAATAATCAGCTATTGAAGGACGAAATCAACACGGTTCTTCAAGGCTTGACAGAGCGTGAGGAAAAGGTATTACGTTTACGTTTTGGATTATATGATGGCCGAACACGTACTTTAGAGGAAGTTGGTAAGGAATTTAATGTAACAAGAGAACGTATCCGTCAGATTGAGGCAAAGGCGCTCCGCAAGCTTCGTCATCCGAGCCGTAGCCGGAAACTG